>Ga0076930_100238_pt1 | contig 68314 bp, 58 predicted proteins | sample HotLakConsoUCCRE_FD_71149 | JGI IMG/M metagenome (GOLD analysis project Ga0076930, IMG submission 71149) | Hypersaline microbial mat communities from Hot Lake, Washington, USA - Hot Lake Consortium UCC-RE (version 3) (version 3) ...
ATACCCTTACAATATACAGATTATTTCTTTAAGTTTGCTTAACTAAACGACATTGAATTATTAATTATTAATTATTAATTATTCCCCTTTCCACTTATTCAAAATTTCCTTGGCATCGGGCCAAGTTAATCTTGGGCCAAATTGCGTTACGATTTTCGAACTGGCTAATGAAGCTAATTTTCCTGCATCAGCGTAGCTGTGCCCATTTGTAATCGCATAGAGAAAAGCTCCTGCAAACATATCGCCTGCACCATTGGTGTCCACAGCTTTAACTTGATAAGGTTCTATGTCAATGAAAGTGTCACCATCATAAATTGTAGCGCCATTTTTACCTTGAGTAATAGCAAATCTCTTCGCTACTTTCTTCAATTCCTCTCTAATGCTTTCAATATCATTTTCTCCGGTAAATAAAGCGGCTTCTTCTTCATTGCAGAACAATAGATCAACACTAGCACCTACCACAGACTCCATTTGCTCTTTAAAATACCTTACCATAGCAGGATCGGAAAATGTCAGTGCTGTTTTTACCCCATTATCTTCGGCTATTTTTTTGGCTTTTTTCATGGCGGCTAGTCCGCTTTCAGATGTCACCAAATAGCCTTCTAAGTATAAATATTTTGAATCTTTAAGCGCATATTCATGGATTTCCTTTTCAGAAAAATCAGCAGTTATGCCCAAGAATGTATTCATTGTACGCTCTGCATCTGGAGTGGTCATTACCAATACTTTCCCCGTAGTGCCAACTGGAGCTGTTTCAGGAGTTAGAACAGTATCAATACCATTTGCTTTTAAATCATTTAAAAAGAAAACGCCTTCTGCGTCATTGGCAACTTTGCAAGAGTAAAATCCTTTTGCACCTAATTGACTGGCTGCAACCAAAGTGTTGGCAGCGGATCCACCGCCTTGCATATGTTCTTCAGTGATTTTCATGGAATTGAGCAATTCTGCTTGGCGCTCCTCTTCCACTAAGGTCATCACGCCTTTTTCTACTTTATTTTCAAGTACGAATTCTTCAGAAACTTCTGTGATAATATCTACTAAGGCATTTCCTATTCCGTAGACATCATATTTTTTGTTGGACATAAATTTTTAATTAGTAATTAATAATTAGGAAATAGTAATTAAGTTAGAAACTCACTAATTCTTAAATTGAGATAACAAAATTACGGATTATTGCGGAATTTGTCCGCTAAATCAGGATAATCTGTAATGATGCCATCAACGCCTATTTTAAGCAATCTGGCAGCATCCTTTTCTTCATTTACTGTCCAAGGAATTATTTTTACTCCTTTTTCATGGAGGGATGTCACCATATTTTTATCTACTAATTGATAATAGGGACTGTAAATTTCTGGTACAAACCCTAATTCTTCAAACTGCTTTTCCCAAGCACCACTTTCATATACAAGTGCTGCTAATGGGACTTTTGGAAAGGTTTTATGGAAATGTTTCAGAATATCGAAATCAAAGGACTGTATATTCCATTTTTCTTGTGGATACTCCATGAAAAGTACCTTAAATACTAAGCGACTGAATTTTTTAATGTTGGGATGGTAAACATTCTGCATGCCATCTTCATACTTGATTTCTACATTCATATGTGGGAGTTCCTTTCCCTCTTTTTCGCAATATTCAATCGTTTTTTTGATGATGTCAAAAAGCAAAGGCTTTGGAGAACTTACTTCCTTTTGATGCGGAAAATCAGGATTTCCAATACTTCCGCAATCACATTTTTGTAAATCTTCATAAGTCATTTTGTAGATGTTCCATCCCTTTTCAGCTCTTTCTGTAATAGGATTTCCGGCAGTATCCAAACAGATTTTATGATTCAGAAATGGCTCATGGGAGACTACCACTTCTTCATCTTTGGTGATGACAACATCCATTTCTAAAGTAGTCATGTTTTGATCGATGGCATATTGAAAAGCTGCCCATGTATTTTCAGGATAAACACCTCTGGCGCCTCTATGGCCTTGCCAATCTATGTTTTCGTAGGTTTCAGGGGTAGATGTGCAGTTCATTAACATCAAAATAATAGGCAGTAGAATAGCTGATTTCTTCATCGTATAAAATTAATTAAAATCTAATTTCTACAATTTCTTTGAAATCTGAGTTATGATAATGTTAATTTAAACGAATCTTATTTCGTAATTGTCAATATATCTCCATCTATGCTTACATCAAACTGGGTTAGTGGACGAGTAGCAGGCCCGGTGATTACTTCTCCATCTGTTGAGAATATGGAGCCATGACATGAACATCTGAAATTACCATTGCTTAAAGACCAATTCCTATCGCAATTGCTATGTGTACAAACTGAGGTTAAGGCTTTGATGCTGCCATCGTTAACAACCAAAGTTTGTGCTTCGGTAATAAGCAACCATCCTCCTGAGGAATTCAATTCTTCAATAATACTTAAATCAATAGTAATTATATCGCCATTTACATTTATTCCTTCAGAATTTGAATCCACGTTTATGGGGTCTTCTGTGTCATCACTGCATGATGTGAAGAAAGAAGTTCCAAATAATCCCATTATAGCAAATCCACCAGCTTTTTTTAGAAATTCCCTTCTTTCAATGTTGAGTTGCCCCTTTTGATTTTTTGAGTTGATTAGTTCTTTTTTCATATTTTTTTATTTGCAAAAACTAGTTGTTGGACATAATGTTCTTTAAACATTAAAAATTTAACTTAATATTGCATTTCTCAATGTTTATAGATGCTCCAAAGAATCCGAAAATATGTCGTATTCCTTCAATATGCCATAAAAGGCACTAATGAAGACCTCACAAATATAAAAATTAGTCGGGCGATCATTCTATTGTCAGTTCCTATGGTTTTGGAAATGGTGATGGAATCGCTTTTTGCTGTGGTAGATGTGTTTTTTGTGGCTCAGGTGAGTACAAATGCAGTGGCTACTGTCGGCTTGACGGAATCTGTAATCACTATAGTTTATTCATTAGGAATTGGCTTAAGTATGGCTGCTACAGCTATGATTGCCCGAAGAATTGGAGAGAAAAAGAAAAAAGAAGCTTCGCATACAGCCGTTCAATCTATTATTTTAACATTGGCAGTTTCTTTAGTTCTCAGTGTAGCAGGATTTATATACGGTGAGGATGTTCTGCGCTTAATGGGAGGTGAAGAAGAACTGATACAAGAAGGTAAGTGGTACACAAAAATCTTGTTTGCTAGCAACGGAACTATCATGTTGCTTTTCCTGATCAATGGGATTTTCCGTGGAGCTGGAAATGCTTCAATTGCTATGCGTGCATTGTGGATCAGCAATATTCTCAATATGTTGCTCGACCCGCTCTTTATTTTTGGCTGGGGACCAATTCCGGCAATGGGCGTAACGGGTGCAGCGGTGGCAACAGCCATCGGAAGAAGTGTAGGTGTTTTATATCAAGTCTATCATTTATTAAAAGGAACAGGCGTAATTACTGTTTCATTTCAACATATCAAACCTGATTTCTCTCTCCTTACGCGAATAGTTAAAATTGCTTCAGGTGGAGTTGGACAGTTCCTCATTGAATCCGCTAGTTGGATATTTTTGGTAAGGATTATTTCCAATTTCGGTAGTGAGGTTTTGGCGGGCTATACTATTGCACTCAGAATTATTATTTTCACTATTCTACCTTCATTTGGAATAAGCAATGCAGCAGCTACTTTAGTCGGGCAAAATTTAGGTGCTAAACTTCCTGACCGAGCAGAGAAATCAGTTTGGTTAGCAGCTCGCTATAATGTGGCTTTCCTGTTTTCCGTTTCTTTGATTTTTTACATTTTTTCAAATGAGATTGTGGGTATATTTACTGATGTGGATGCAGTAAAAAAAGAAGCCATTAAAGCAGTTCGCTATATCTGTTTTGGTTATATTTTCTTTGCTTATGGAATGGTGTTGAGCCATGCTTTCAATGGTGCAGGAGATACCAAAACCCCAACTATTATCAATTTTGTTTGCTTCTGGCTTTTCCAAATTCCTTTGGCTTATTTCATTGCTAATGATTTAGGCTTAGGTTCAGATGGCGTTTACCTTGGGATTGTTTTTGCCTTTGCACTTTTAGCCGTAATATCCATTATTTGGTTCAAAAGGGGGAAGTGGAAATTGACGGTGGTTTAAATTTTTTGCGCATGCATATGTTGATTAATTTATTTTTAAGAAATTCAAGATTGCTTTTCTATCGCCAGCATCTTGCTGGTGATGGTTACTTCGTGCCTCGTATGTTTACAAACCTTAAAAATAATAAGTATTTTTATTACAGCAATTAGACAAGGTGAGAGTAGTATTTGTGCCTAAACAAGCCAAGAGCTATGTTCAGCCAGAGATATTCCTCACCTTGTTTTTACTCTTTTAAAATCCGAACTAGAATCAAAAGAATTTCATCAATTGAAATATCTTGAATTAACACGAGACAGGATCCATGAGAGTATCTTATTGCTATTGTATAACTAAACTTTAAAGCCATGAAAGTACTTAGACAATGCTGTGGAATCGATGTTTCAATGGATACTCTGGATGTCGTTCTGATGACCCTGCAAGAGGATTTTGAATTTAAAACTGTATCAAGTGGTCATTTTGCCAATACCAAAAAGGATATTAAGAAATTGATGAATTGGGTTAAAAGACATCAACTTAATGACCTTCCTCTTCAAGTAGTCATGGAAGCAACAGGTGTTTATCATGAGCAATTGGCATATACGCTTTACGATCATGATTTTCAACTTGCTGTTGTCCTGCCCAATAAAGTGGCCAATTATTGCCGTAGCACTGATGTGAGGCGCATAGATGATAAAATTAGCGCCAGGCATATCGCTGAATTTGGTTTACTAAAAAAGATAGACAACTGGACAAGACCAGATGCCTCTTTATTGAAATTAAAAGGTTTGAGCAGAGAACGAGAGCAATTACTCAATGAAAGAACCAGGGCCAAGAACCAACAACATGCCAAAGAACACATGGTAGAAATTGATAAGTTTACATTAAAGAGAGCCAAGCAACACATTAAGTTCTTGGATAAGCTGATTGACCAAGTAGAAACTCAGATGAAAGAAATAGTCGGTCAAACCCCATGGTTAAAAAAGAAAATTGAATACATATGCTCCTTAAAAGGAGTTGGTTTTATTACAGCAACCATTGTAATAGCAGAAACAAATGGCTTTAACCTTATCAGAAACAGCCGTCAATTGGTATGTTATGCCGGTTATGACATCAACAACAAACAATCTGGAACATCGGTTAACACCAAAGCTAGAATTTCCCACAAAGGGAATAAACATATTAGAAAAGCACTTTACTTTCCAGCCTTAACGGCTGTTCAACATGACCAACCATTAAGTAACTTTTATAACCGCTTGTTCGACAGACAAAAAATTAAAATGAAAAGCTATGTGGCCGTGCAAAGAAAATTGCTGATACTAATTTATACGCTATGGAAAAAAGAAGAAAGATATAATCCAGAATATTACAAGGATAAATTTTTATTAGAGCAGCCCCGAGAGGCCGCCCTAACCGAGCTGGATCAAGTCCGCTCTTGATTTGTTTTCCTAATAGTAAATTTAATAAAAAATCATTTGGTTTTCAACACAGAATCTCTGGCACGCAATAAATTAAACTGCTTTAATATTGAAAAGTGGCATTCCAAAACTAATATCCGCCAGAGGCGGTAGTATTTTCCACCAGCCGGAGGCAGGCGGAAGGAAAATATGCCTGTCTGCTCAAGAAGGTACAAATGCATGGTCAATGCTAAAATGAATTTAGTTTACTGTATAAATGTTACTTGTGAATTATAATAAAAAGAATGAAATTGGAGGGAAAAGCATATGAATTATAAAGATAAGATTACGTCTAATCCCAAAATTATGCTTGGAAAACCTGTTGTGAAAGGAACTCGCATTACTGTAGAATTAATCTTGAAAAAGATTGCAGGTGGGTATTCCTTTGATGAGATTATTGAAATGTATCCTCATATTAACAAGGATGATATTCTAGCTTGTGTGAACAGTCAATAATTTAAGTATAAATAAGTCTGATTAAGTTTTCCTTTCTAATATAAAATGAACTAAAAATAGCTTTTCTATCGCCAGCGTCTCGCTGGTGATGCTTACTTTTGCCTCTGGCAAAGAATGCCAGCTTGTTTAAAAGTACTCTTTAGGTAGTAAATGATTAAAATCGCCAGGAGGCGGTAGTATTTTCCACCAGCCGGAGGCAGGCGGAAGAAAATATTTTTAAATTCGCATTTCAAACTTTGTGCCATTGAGCCTCGACTTAAAAAGCTAAATATGCCCCCAATCTTCCATAATCTAAGAGTAATCGAATTAGCAAATGTCTTAGCAGGGCCATCCGTAGGTCAATTTTTTGCTGAGCTCGGGGCAGAGGTGATCAAAATTGAAAACCCCAAAACCAAAGGCGATGTAACCCGCTCATGGAAACTCAAAAGTGAAGATTCTGAAAGCTCAATATCTGCTTATTTTTCCGCTGCCAATAGCGGTAAAAAATCAATTGCCTTAGATTTATGGAATCCAGAAGATTTGTCTATTCTCTATAAATTAATAGCCAAATCCGATATTGTAATTGCTAGCTACAAAGTAGGCGATGCAGAGAAGTTAAAAGTTGATTATCAGTCTCTTATATCTATAAACTCTAAAATCATTTATGGACAAATTACAGGCTATGGAGACGAAGATGAAAGAGTGGGTTATGACGCTATCATCCAAGCGGAAAGCGGATTTATGAGTATGAATGGAGAACCAGAAGGAAGCTCTTTGAAAATGCCGGTTGCTTTGGTAGATGTTTTGGCTGCACATCATTTGAAAGAAGCCATTTTATTGGCTTATATCAATTTGTTGAAATACAATGAAGGCTCAAAAGTGTCCGTTTCCTTATTTGAATCTGCTATTACATCTTTAGCTAATCAAGCGACCAATTATTTGGTAGCTAACCATAATCCGCAAAAAATGGGAGCGGAGCATCCTAATATTGCACCTTATGGAACAGTTTTGAAAACTGCAGATCAAAAAGAAATTCTCTTGGCTGTAGGGACAAACACTCAATTTCAAAAGCTTTGTGGAGTTTTAGAAATCCCCGAAATTTCTAATGATGAAAGATTTGAAACCAACACTTTAAGGGTAGAAAACAGAAAGATTTTAAACGAATTATTACTCGAAAAAGCTAAATTGTTTCAATCCGAAATTCTAATTGAAAAATTGAAAAAAGCGCAAGTCCCAGCTGGAAAATTGCAATCTGTGGAGGAAGCTTTGCAAGGAAAAGACGCTGAAAAAATGATCTTAAAATCAGCTGAAATGAGCTTCGGTTTACGAAATTTTGCTGGTAATTTATCTTTTATGGGAAAAATCTCCCACCTTGCCCCACCTCCGGAATTTGATCAAGATAGAGATGAAATTCTTTCTTTAATCTAGATTTTCACAGATTTTTAAGGCTTTGGGATAAAATTACATTCTTCAAACATTACACGCTCAACTTTTAATGGATTTTTTGTTATTATCTGGTAATCAAAAACTTATATATTTTGAATTATAATTTTTATGAAATTTCAAAGTGTTGATTATGAGTGATTTACGATATTTTTAATACTTCAAATTTGAATCTGTTGAAATAATTGAAAACTTCAATTCATAGCTTCTGAGCCAGTTTTCCTTGTCTTTTTGATGCCCAAAATGTAATCTTTTGAAGAAAAGTGTAAAAAAGTGGGGGAAAGTGGTATGAAATGTCGCATATTGTTTTAGCTTTGCATATAAGAAATTGTGTAAACTATAAGCATGGCATTTTTCACCGGTGAGTATGATTGTAAGCTAGACGCCAAAGGGCGTATGGTCTTGCCTGCCAAGATCAAAAATGCTCTACCCGAGGGTAGTGGTGATGAATTAGTGGTGCGCAGAGGTTTTGAGCCTTGTTTGGTTCTTTATCCGATGCTCGAATACAAAAAGATTTTTTCAAAGATTGCCGGTTTGAATGAATTTAATGCTGAATACAGAAATCTACAACGCAATTTCTTTAGAGGCAACGCAATCGTGGAACTTGACAGTGCGGGAAGAATCTTGATTCCTAAAAACATGATGGCTTTTGCCGGATTGGAAAAGGAGTCGATAGTGGTCGGAATGGGAAATCGAGTTGAAATATGGGATGCATCAAAATATGATGATTACCTCATTAAAGATCAGAAAGAATTTTCTGAATTAGCTGAGAAACACCTTTTTGAATCTTAATCCCTATGAGCGAATATCACGAACCGGTAATGTTACAGCAATGTCTGGATGGATTGGCTATAAAGCCCAACGGCATTTATGTGGATTTAACTTTTGGGGGTGGTGGACATTCTAAAGCCATTTTAGATAAATTAACTGATGGTAAATTATTAGGATTCGATCAGGATCAAGATGCGGAAGTTAATGCCGAAGCAATTGACCATACAGGTTTTGAATTCGTTCAAGCGAATTTTCGCTTCGTAAAAAAATATTTGAAATTATATCGCATCAAGCAAGTTGATGGGGTTTTAGCTGATTTAGGAGTTTCTTCTCATCAATTCAATAAGGCAGAGAGAGGATTTTCTACTCGCTTCGATGCGGAATTGGACATGAGAATGGATCAGCACGCATCAGTTACAGCCAAGCAAGTTATTAATGAATATAGTGAAGCTGATTTGCATAAGATTTTTGGGCTTTATGGAGAGGTTCGAAATGCCAAGACATTAGCTTCTGCCATTGTTTCGGCAAGAGCTGCCCTTCCTATCAATACTATAGGCGAACTGAAAGAGATTTTGGGAAGATTCGCTAAGCGCGGAAGAGAAAATAAATATTACGCACAGGTTTTTCAGGCGCTCAGAATTGAGGTTAATGAAGAACTGAAAGCTTTGGAAGAAGCTTTACTTCAAATGGAAGAGGTAATTAAACCGGGCGGTAGATTAGTAGTCATGAGCTATCATAGCTTGGAAGATAGATTGGTTAAAAATTACATCAATAAGGGAAAATTAGATGGAGAGGAAGAAAAGGATTTTTACGGAAATGTTTTGAAGCCATTTAAAGCCATCAATAGAAAGCCTATTACAGCAGAGGATGAGGAGTTGGAACTCAATAATAGGGCAAGAAGTGCAAAATTACGAATAGCTGAAAAGTTATGAGCGAAAATACTTTTAAACAAAAGGACAAAAACAAAGCAAAGGATTCAGCTTCGGGAAGTATTTTCTCAAGGCTAGATAAAACTTTGGGTGGGAATAATGCAGAAGGCGGATTGCCTGTTCATTTTCTTCCTTATGTCTTGTTTATAGTAGCGATTTGTATTTTCTATATTGGAAATAGTCATTATGCGGATAAAACCACTCGGAAAATCGACAAGCTGCATCAAGAAGTGGAGGATTTAAGAGCAGATTATACCACATTAAAATCAGAATATATGTTTGCTTCCAAGCAATCGGAAGTAGCAAAGAAGGTAAAGAAATTAGGATTAAAGGAATCAGATAAACCACCATTTAAAATTATAGTAGAAGAAGGTGAATATTAAGAAGTCCATATTGCTCAGAGTACGAGTAGCATTTTTGGCTATTGTCATTTTTGCTGGAGCTATTATGTACCAGATTTTCCACATCCAATGGATGGAAGGTGACAAATGGCAAAAGATGGCGGAAGAAATTAATATGAGCTATCAGGAAGTGAAAGCTACCCGTGGGAATATTTATTCTGACAACGGAAGCTTGTTGGCTACTTCCTTGCCATTCTATAAAGTGGCTTTCGACCCCACCATTGCGGAAGAGCAATTATTCAGAGAAAATATTGATTCATTAAGCTTAATGCTTTCCAAAAATTTTGGACAATCATCCACTTATTATAAACAGAAGATTACTTCAGCCAGACAAAAAGGCAAGCAATATATATTTTTATCCAGTGATTTAATCGGATATCAAAAGAAAAAGGAAATGGAAAGCTGGCCTATTTTCCGTGAAGGAAGATTAGCTGGTGGTGTTATTTTTACTAAAACCGATAAAAGGTTTAGGCCTTTCTCCAATTTGGCATTTAGAACTATCGGCTTTTTGAATGAAAACGATTATGGAGCTGGATTAGAGTACAGCTTTGATAAATATTTAGCCGGTACAAATGGTAAAGCACTATTTCAAAAAATTTCTGGAAGTAGCTGGAGACCCGTAAATGATGGTTCTGAAATCAGACCTAAAGATGGTTTTGATATTCAAACCACAATCGACATCAATTTGCAGGATGTTTCTGAATCAGCGCTTTTACGCCATTTAATTCAGCATGATGCTGATATGGGATGTGTGGTGGTGATGGAAGTGGCAACTGGTGAAATCAAAGCGATTTCTAATTTGAAAAAACTTTCGAACGGCAAGTATGGAGAAGTTTATAATTATGCAGTTGGAAGCCACGGATTAAGAGAACCTGGTTCTACCTTTAAATTAGCTTCCTTTATGGCACTTTTGGAAGAAAAAAATATCCAACTTACAGATTCAGTTGATACTGGTAAAGGGGAGTTGAAATTCTATAAAGATAAAGTAAGAGATCATAAACCTGGGGGTTATGGTACTATTACAATTCTTGATGCTTTTGAAAGATCCTCCAATATTGCCATTGCAAAATTAGTGGATGAAACTTTTCGTGAAAATCCGCAGCGGTTTTTAGATTATCTGAATACCATGGGGGTAACCCAACCTTTAGGATTTCAGATGATAGGAGAAGGTAAACCCAATATTCCACCTATTAAACAATGGAGTGGCATTACACTTCCGTGGATGGCTTATGGTTATGGTTTGGAACTGACTCCTTTACATACTTTAACCCTATTTAATGCAGTAGCCAATAATGGTAAAATGATACGACCACTTTTGGTTAAATCTATAAAAAGAACAGATAAAGAAATTAATACCTTCAAAACCAGTGTAATAAGCGACCAAATTTGCTCAAAAGAGACTTTAGACAAGTTGAAAATCATGCTAGAAGGTGTGGTTCAGAACGGTACGGCTTCTAATATAAATAATGCGGATTATAAAATTGCAGGCAAAACAGGGACCGCTCAAAGTTTGAAAGATGGTCGTTACATTCGACAATATTATACATCCTTTGCTGGTTATTTTCCAGCAGACAATCCTAAGTATTCTGCAATTGTCGTAATGGATAATCCGAAAGGCTATCAGCAATATGGTTCCGATGTAGCAGCACCTGTATTTAAGGAAATTGCGGATAAAATTTATGCATTGGATTTGAATATGCATAAAGAATATCAATTGGCTGAAAAAGCTGAAACTGGTGTTTTTCCTGTAATTCAGGCTGGCAATAAAAATGATTTATCCTCCATGTTGAATTATTTAGGGGTATCAAATCATAGTGATGAGCAAGAGTTGGAATGGGTACGTGCATCAATTCATAATAATTCCATCAAGTGGGAACCAAATAATCAGCATCAGCTAGGTTTAGTTCCAGATGTTAGAGGTATGACTTTAAAAGATGCCTTGTATTTATTAGAAAATACAGGTTTAAAAGTAATAGTGAAAGGTGAAAAAGGAAGAGTGGATAAACAATCCCAATATCCTGGCTCAAGAGCATTAAAAGGAAGTACAATAAAACTAGATATAGGGTAGTGGCGAACTTGAAAGACATATTATATAAAGTAAAATTAATCAGCATTTCTGGTGCTACTGATATTGCTATTGATGCTATTCAGTTTGATTCAAGAATTGTTGGGGCTGGTGATGTCTTTGTAGCGATAAAAGGAACACAGGTTGATGGTCATGAATATATATCAAAAGCTGTTACCCAAGGTGCCGTTGCGGTAGTTTGTGAAGATATTCCGATGGATATTCATCCTGAAGTAACCTATGTTCAAACTGATAATTCAGCGAAAGCTTTAGGAATAATGGCGGATAATTATTTCGGTCATCCTTCTGAAAAACTGAAATTGATAGCGGTAACCGGTACAAATGGTAAAACCACTACTGTAAGCTTGCTGCATCAGTTGTTTATGAATTTGGGCTATCATACAGGCATGATTTCTACGGTTCAAAACCAAATTAATAATGCAGTTATTCCTGCAACACATACAACGCCCGATGCACTTCAGCTCAATTCCCTTTTGAAGAAAATGGTGGGTTCTGGTTGTAATATAGTTTTTATGGAAGCCAGCAGCCATGCTATCGAACAGGAGAGAATGGCAGGTTTAAAGCTGGCAGGAGCTGTTTTTACTAATATCTCTCATGAACATTTAGATTATCACAAAACATTTGATAACTACATTAAAGCCAAAAAGAAATTATTTGATGATTTGCCTTCTGATGCATTCGCTTTGGTGAATGTGGATGATAAAAGAGGAATGGTTATGTTGCAAAATTGCAAAGCATCAAAATATACCTATTCCTTAAAAATGATGGCAACTTATAAAGCCAAAGTTTTAAGTAATTCATTGCAAGGTCTTGAGCTTAACATTGAGCAAAAGGATGTTTGGTTTAGGCAAATTGGCTATTTCAATGCTTATAACCTTTTAGCATCTTATGCAACCGCACATTTGCTGGAAGAAGAAAGTGAAGAAATATTAATGAATTTATCTCAAATCGAATTGAAAAACGGAAGATTTGAGCAAGTGCCGAATAATGCTGGAATTACGGCCGTGGTAGATTATGCGCACACTCCTGATGCATTGGAAAATGTATTGCAAACCATTGATAATATTAGAACAGGTAATGAGCAAGTGTTGACTGTTGTAGGCTGTGGAGGAAATAGAGATACTGCAAAAAGGCCTTTGATGGCTGAAATAGCTTGCCGATTTAGCGATAGAGTGATTTTGACTTCTGACAATCCAAGATTTGAAGAACCTGAAGCCATTATAGCGGATATGCAAAAAGGAGTTCCGGTTTCTCAAGTGAGAAAAGTAACGAATCTACCCGATAGAAAAGAGGCTATAAAATTGGCTTGTAGTTTTGCTCAAAAGGGAGATATCATTTTGGTGGCTGGGAAAGGCCACGAAACTTATCAGGAGGTAAAAGGCGAAAGAAGCCATTTCGATGATAAGGAAGTAGTAAGTGAAATGTTGAATTTGATACATAATAAATAAAAAAAGAGAAAGGTGTTATATTATTTATTCGACTTCTTAAATAAAAAAATGGACTTGCTTGGGGCAGGGGTGTTTCAGTATATCTCCTTCAGAGCAGGTATGGCAACGCTTTTGTCTTTATTGATTACCATCACCTTTGGTAAGCAATTGATCAATAAATTAAGAAGAAAGCAAGTAGGAGAAACGGTTCGTGATTTAGGGCTTGATGGTCAGATTGAGAAAGCGGGTACTCCAACTATGGGTGGTATAATGATTATTTTAGCTATAGTAATTCCTGTTTTACTTTTCTCTAAAATTGATAATATATACATTATTTTACTTTTGGTTTCCACGATCTGGATGGGCTTAATAGGCTTCTTGGATGATTACATTAAAGTATTTAAAAAGAATAAAGAAGGATTAAAGGGTAAGTTTAAAGTATTTGGTCAAATCGGTTTAGGCTTAATTGTTGGTTTGACTTTGTTTTATCATCCCGATGTTACGGTTCGTGAATTTGGCTCACCAGTAAGTGTTTCAGATGGAGTTGAAATGGTGGCTGAAACTTCATTTGAAGATGTCAAATCAATGGTGACTACCATTCCATTTGTAAAAAATAACGAATTTGATTACAGCAGTATTTTGCCATTTTTACCAGATGGGTATACGGTTATAATTTATGTTTTATGGGTGATTTTCATTGTAACGGCAGTTAGTAATGGTGCTAATATTACAGATGGAATAGACGGGCTGGCGGCAGGAACATCAGCCATTATTGGCTTAGCCCTAGCGATTTTTGCCTACGTATCGGGTAATGCCATATTCTCCCAATACCTCAATATTATGTTTATTCCAAATAGTGGGGAAATTGTGATTTTCTGTGCTGCTTTTGTTGGAGCATGTGTCGGTTTCTTATGGTATAACACCCATCCTGCTCAGGTTTTTATGGGAGATACCGGAAGTTTATCGATAGGTGGGATAATAGCAGTTTTAGCTTTAGTGATTAGAAAAGAATTATTAATCCCTGTGTTATGCGGGATTTTCTTGATTGAGAATCTGTCAGTAATCATTCAGGTCACTTATTTTAAATATACTAAAAAGAAATACGGTGAAGGCAAGAGGATATTTTTAATGTCTCCATTACATCACCATTATCAAAAGAAAGGAATTCATGAATCTAAAATTGTAAACCGCTTCTGGATTGTAGGCATTTTATTAGCCATCATTTCAGTAGCAACATTAAAACTAAGATAAAGCCCCTTTATCCCCAAAGGGGAAATTAGGATAAGACTAGGTCAGTACCGAAGGTCAGACCGGATTTAGAAAAAATTGAAATAGATAGAAATAAAGTTTAAATAAATATAAATGAAATAGAAGGTTGATGTCCTAGTACTTCGTACTTACAACCTATAACTTAATACTTAAAACTTATAACAAACAGTGCAAGAACGAATCATCATATTGGGAGCAGGAGAAAGCGGAACCGGTGCTGCTTTGCTAGCAAAAGCAAAGGGATATGATGTTTTTGTGTCTGATTTTGGAAGTATCAATGAAGCAAATAAAGCAAAATTAACTCAAGCTGAAATTCCTTTTGAAGAAGGAAAGCATTCTGAGGATTTAATATTAAATGCCGATAAAATAATCAAAAGTCCGGGTATTGCACCTAAAGTGGATATTGTAAAAAAAGCTTTGAGCAAAAATATTCCTGTTATTGATGAGTTGGAATTTGCTTTTGGATTTACCACAGGGAAAATTATAGCCATAACAGGAACAAACGGCAAATCTACCACCACCATGCTTACCTATCATTTGCTAAAAGAAGCAGGATTATCAGTTGGCTTGGGTGGAAATATCGGCAAAAGTATGGCTGGGCAATTAGTCGATCAGGATTTTGATTGGTGGGTATTGGAATGCAGCAGTTTTCAGATTGACGGTTTTGTGGATTTCAAACCACATATCGGAATATTATTGAATATTACGCCCGATCATTTAGATCGATATGATTATAAAGTTGAAAATTATGTAGCCTCTAAATTCTCTTTATTCAATAAGCAGGATAAAGATGATTATGCGCTATTATATACAGAAGATAAATTGATCAATGCGAATCTTTCAAAGCATCAGTTTTCTTCCAACTTACTTGAATTGAAGTTTATAGATATGCCTTATGAAGGAGCTTATGCAAATCCGTCTGGTATCATCATCAATTTAAATGAACAAAGACATACTTTTTCACAAGACTTACTGACTATAAAAGGAAAACATAACCAGACTAATGCCATGGCTTCTATTTTAACTGCTAAACTTGCTAAAATTAAGAATGAAAAAATAACGGAAAGCCTTCCCAAATTTAAAAGCATTCAACACCGACTGGAATCGGTAGGAAATATTCATGGAATTGAATTCATTAACGATTCCAAAGCGACCAATGTGGATGCAGTTTATTATGCTTTGGATGCTTTTACCCGACCAATAATCTGGATTGTAGGCGGAGTAGATAAAGGAAATGATTATAGCCAATTAGATGCAGTAAGCACGAATGTGAAAGCCATTATTTGTTTGGGAAAAGATAATGAAAAGATCAAGGCATATTTTAAAGATAGATGCCCGATAATTGAAGAAACGCAATCCATGCAGGATGCAGTGAAAATGGGATATAAACTATCTAAGGATAGGGAAGTAGTCTTACTATCTCCCGCTTGTGCAAGCTTCGATTTATTTAAGAATTATGAAGACCGAGGGAATCAATTTCGCTTGGCATTCCAATTATTGGAAAGAGAAATTGAATTGAAAAAATTATCGCAGTCATGCTAAGTATTCAAAACATAAAAGCTTGGGCAGATAAGCACCTAAAAGGAGATCCCGTGATTTGGACGGTGGTTTTCGCTTTGGGTATGCTCAGTATTTTAGTGGTCTATAGCGCTACCGGAACTATTGCTTATTTCAAATACGGTGGCAATACGGAATACTATTTACTACGTCACAGCTTTTTAGTGTTTTTGAGTTTCTTTGCCATGTGGGCTGCCCATAAAGTAGATTACCGCTATTTTTCCAAATTATCGCGCTTGGCTTTGTGGCTTTCAGTCCCACTTTTGATTTTTGCTTGGCAGTTTGGAGTGAATTTAAATAGCGCTTCAAGATGGATTACCATTCCATTAATTAATCAGTCATTTCAGCCTTCAGATTTGGCAAAATTAGCCTTAATTATCAATCTGGCGGGTATGCTTTCTAAAAGACAGCAAAATATTCATGATTTTAAGAAGGCTTTGATTCCTATGCTTTTATGGTGTGGGGTAATCTGTGGTTTAATAGCCATGACCAATTTATCGACAGCTATATTATTATTCTTAACCTGTATGCTGCTTTTATTCATCGGTAGAATACCAGTTAAGTACTTAGCCATGCTGGCTTTTGTAGGTGTTTTTGCGGTGAGTATTGCCATGGTGGTGGGGCAGAGAGGGGAAACCGCTATAAATCGAGTTGAGAATTTTATTAATAAAGAAAATATACCTTTTCAGGCGCAACAATCCTATATAGCTGTAGCAACGGGAGGAATCACGGGAAAGGGTCCCGGAAATAGTAGTCAGCGAAACTTTTTACCGGAAGCTTTTTCGGATTTTATCTTCGCCATTGTGGTAGAAGAATATGGAATGATAGGGGCAGGAATTGTAATTCTATTGTATTTAACCTTGCTCTATAGAGGAATGAAAGCTGCAGCTGCCAGTGGCAGAGCTTATGGAGGATTGCTCTCCGCAGGACTGAGTTTTGCCATAGTCATACAGGCTATGGTCAATATGGGTGTAGCAGTTGGATTAGGGCCTATTACGGGTTTACCACTTCCACTATTAAGTATGGGAGGAACATCATTACTATTTACTGGATTGGCTATGGGTATCATTTTGAGTGTAAGTCGTGGAGAAATTGAAGAAACTCCTGATGCCTTGAGCAAAAAGCAATTTTCTAATTTACCTAAAAAAGAAGCAGCTTAAATGGATATGCAAAAACCATATCGATTCATTTTAAGTGGAGGCGGCACTGGTGGTCACATTTTTCCTGCTTTGGCAATTGCTGATGAAATCAAAAAGCAATTACCAAATGCTGAAATTCTTTTTGTAGGCGCTGAAGGTAAAATGGAAATGCAAAAAGTTCCAGAAGCAGGTTATAAGATTTTTGGATTGCCGATTGCGGGTATTCAAAGAAGTTTGACCTTGAAGAATCTGAGCTTTCCTTTTAAATTATTGAATAGCCTAAAGCAAGCTAAGAAGATAGTGAAGAATTTTAAGCCTGATGCAGTTATAGGTGTGGGTGGTTATGCAAGCGGACCAACTTTAAGGGCAGCATCTAATTTAGGAATTCCTTGTTTGTTGCAAGAGCAGAATTCTTATGCTGGCTTAACGAATAAATGGCTTAAGAAAAAAGTTAAGCAAATTTTCGTGGCTTATGAAGGGATGGATAAATATTTTCCAGGTTCAAAATTGAATGTTACAGGTAATCCAATAAGGAAGAATTTATTGAATTTACCTGATAGATCAACGGCCATTAAAAGCTTTGATTTAGATGAGAATAAAAAAACTATCTTGGTTTTGGGCGGAAGTTTAGGAGCAAGAACTATAAATGAAAGTATAGCTCAAAATTTAGATTTGTTAGCAAAAGAGGATTGTCAGATGCTTTGGCAAACGGGAAAGCTTTATAATAATGAAATGCTAGCTAGATCTGAAAATGCTGATTTAAAGCAATTGAAAGTTCTAGAGTTTATTAAGAATATGGATGAAGCTTATAGTGCTGCTGATATTATTATTACCAGAGCAGGTGCATTATCAGTTTCAGAATTGCAAATAGTGGGTAAGCCAGTGATTTTTGTTCCATCTCCTAATGTGGCGGAAGACCATCAAACGAAAAATGCTCAGGCATTGACTAAAGAAAATGCAGCATTAATGGTAAAAGATGCTCAAGCTGTAAAGGATTTGTTGCCTACGGCTTTTGAATTATTAAAAGATATTGAAAAGCAAAATGAGCTTTCTGAAAACATAAAAAAAATGGCTAAACCTAAAGCCACAGAAAATATAGTATCGATTATATTTAAAATGATTGAATGAAGATAAAAAATTTACATAGCGCATATTTCATTGGAATTGGGGGCATTGGCATGAGTGCTTTGGCTCGTTGGTTTCACCATAATGGGGTGCAAGTTTATGGCTATGATAAAACATCAACCAAATTAACCACCCAATTAGAAAGTGAAGGCATATCCATCCATTTTGAAGATGAAATTGAGAAAATGCCTGATTTCGTGTTTGAAAATAAAAAGGGAGGATTAATTGTATATACTCCTGCAATTCCAAAAGACCATAAAGGCTTTAATTACATAAGGGAAAAGGGAATTAGCCTTTATAAAAGATCAGAGGTTTTAGGCAAACTAACGGAAGGTATGTTCACCGTTGCCGTTGCTGGCACTCATGGAAAAACGACTACTAGTTCCATGATAGCTCATTTGCTGAAAAGCGGCAAGAAAGATATAGCTGGCTTTTTAGGAGGTATCACCACAAATTATGGTACTAATATGGTCATGAATCAGGGTGATTATAAAAAAGCAATCATAGTGGTGGAAGCCGATGAATTTGATCGTTCATTTTTAACATTAAAGCCTAATATTGCTGTTGTTACTTCTACAGATGCAGATCATTTGGATATCTATGGCAAATTAGAAGAATTGAAGAAATCATTTTCTCTTTTTCTTGAAAATGTAAACCCTAAAGGTCAGGCTTATATAAAAGATGGTTTATGGGAAGAAATTGCTTCTAAGAAAATAAAGGCGCAACCTATATCTTATGGATTAAATGCTGGAGAGATCCGCGCATTAAATGTGCAGGTCAAAGATGCAAAATTTGTGTTTGATGTATCCTTAAAGGATTTAATTATTAAAGGTTTTCAATTGTCAGTCCCTGGTTTTCATAATGTTGAAAATGCTGTAGCGGCTATAGCCGTGGCTCATCAATTGGGGTTAAATGATAAAGAGATTTTAGAAGGAATAAAGACTTACAGTGGTGTAAGGAGACGATTTGAATATGTGATACAGAGAAAGGATTTTGTGTTTATTGATGATTATGCCCATCACCCAAGTGAAATTCAAGCCATGTTGACTTCAGTTCGAGCTTTATATCCTGGGAAAAAAGTCAGCATTTTATTTCAACCACATTTGTATTCTCGTACTCGGGATTTTGCAGTTGAATTTTCTCAAAGCTTGAGCCTAGCAGATGAAGTGATGTTATTGGATATTTATCCTGCTAGAGAGTTACCAATTGAAGGGGTAAGCAGTGATATTCTATTGGAATCTATTCAAGCAGATGAGAAATATAAAGTAGAAAAAGACACTATAATTGAATATTTAAGCAATAGAGATTTAGAAATTTTCATAACAATGGGCGCTGGAGATATTGACCAGCTAGTTGAACCCTTAAAAAATATGTTTAATAAGCAACATGCAGCTTAAAAAGAGTTTAAATATCGTCCTAAAGATTGTTTTACCTGCTCTAATATTTGTGATGAGCATTGGCTTTGTGAGCAAAAAGCAGGATGAAGTATTGTGCAAAAAGATAATCATCAACATTAAAAATCAGCAAGGTAATTTTTTTATCAATGAAACTGATATTAATAGTTTATTGACTAATGATGGCAATGAAATGTTAATGAATCTGCCTTATGAAAATTTCAAGTTGAAAGATTTGGAAGAGCGTGTGAATGCTCATAAGTTTATCCAAACGGCAGAAGTATATAGAGATCTAGCTGGAAATATGATGGTGGATGCTGTGCAAGCGCGACCTATAGCAAGAATATTTAATCCGAGCGGTGCCGATCACTATATCAGTGATCAAGGTAAAATATTGCCTGTTTCGGATAGATTTACTGCTCGAGTAATGGTCTTATCAGGCGAATTTTTCAAACCTTATTTGGAAAATGATATGCAAAAAGATGATGCAGGAAAGGATTTATTTAATTTTATAAAATTTATAGAGCAAGATAAATTTTGGAGTGCGCAGTTTGCGCAATTGGAAGTAGATGATAGAGGAATAATCAATATATACCCTCAGGTTACCAAACAGTTGATTGAATTTGGGACGGTTTATAATTATTCTGATAAATTATCGAAACTTAAAATTTTTTACGATAAGATTCTGCCTGACAGAGGGTGGAATCGATACGATCGTGTAAATTTACAGTTTAAAGAACAAATCATTTGTGAATAGAATAACATTAGTTGATACATGGACATGCAAAATGATAAAATAGTAGTCGGATTAGACATAGGAACCACCAAAATATGCGTGATAGTGGGCCATAAAAATGATTACGGTAAGCTTGATGTTTTGGGTATGGGTAAAGCCGTATCTGATGGCGTAGTGAAAGGCAAAGTCATCAATATTGAAAAAACCATTTTGGCTATCAAAAAGGCGGTGGAAGAAGCTGAAGATATTTCCGGTATCGACATAAAAGTTGTGAATGTGGGCATAGCAGGTCACCACATCAGAAGTTCTATCCATAGGGGTAGTATTACTCGTGAAGATAGAGAAGAAGAAATTACTGTGGAGGATGTAAATCGCTTAACAAATGATATGCACCGTATGGTGATTCCTGCAGGGAACCAAATCATCCACGTTATGCCTCAAGTTTATACTGTGGATTACGATGATGGTATAAAAGATCCTGTGGGGATGACCGGTATTCGATTGGAAGCAGATTTTCATGTTATCACTGCTGATATTAATTCTATCAATAATATTCAGAAATGTGTGAAAAGAGCAGGTTTGGATATTGAAAATATGATATTGGAGCCATTGGCATCAAGCTTAGCTGTATTGTCAGATGATGAAAAAGAAGCGGGTGTTTGCTTAGTAGATATTGGAGGTGGCACAACTGATATTGCCATTTTCCATGAAAATATTATTCGCCATACAGGTGTAATTCCATTTGGTGGAAACATCATCACTTCTGATATAAAAGAGGGATGTATGGTGATGCAACAGCAAGCTGAATTATTGAAAACAAAATTTGGAAGGGCAATTTCAACTGAAGCTAGTGAAAATGAGATTGTTTCTATTCCGGGTTTAAGAAATAGAGCGCCAAAAGAAATTTCCATTAAAAATCTTGCCCACATAGTGGAAGCCAGAATGGAAGAAATCATTGATTTGGTGCATGCTGAAATATTAGCATCTGGTTATGAAGGTCGTTTAGCTGGTGGAATTGTGATCACTGGTGGTGGTTCGCAAATGCACAGTGCCAGACAACTGGTAGAATATTTAACCGGAATGGATGCCAGAATTGGTTATCCAAACGAACATTTAGGAAGAACAAAAATAGAGGCTGTGAAAAGCCCGATGTATGCCACATCTGTTGGTTTAGTATTGGCAGGTTATCGTTCGATTGACGAGCGAGAAAACAGATACCTTGAAGCAAAGTTGAATAATCAGAATATGTTTATCAACCATAAGCAGAAAGGTGTAAAGAAAGAAGGAGACTTCTTTTCAAAGATTATCAATAAAACCAAAAGTTTTTTGATAGATGATTTTGATGAAAAAGATGATTATTAATACCGAAATAATATAAAATACGGATATTATGACTGAAGGAGCTTATAAATTCGAAATTCCAAAACACCACAAATCTATCATCAAGGTGATAGGTGTTGGTGGGGGTGGCAGTAATGCTGTCAATCACATGTTTAACCAAGGCATCAGGGATGTTGAGTTTGTGGTCTGTAATACAGATTCTCAAGCATTAAAGACGAGTCCTGTACCTAATAAGCTACAAATTGGAACCAACCTGACAAGTGGTTTAGGTGCTGGCGCTAATCCTGAAAAGGGGAAAGATGCTGCACTTGAAAGCAAGGAGGAAATCCGTGAATTGTTAGGCAATGATACTAAAATGGTTTTCGTTACAGCAGGAATGGGAGGAGGTACCGGAACGGGTGCTGCGCCTGTTATTGCTCGAATAGCCAAAGAAATGGATATCCTGACTGTGGGTATTGTTACATCCCCATTCAGCTTCGAGGGCAAGAAAAAAGTGCGTCAAGCAGAAGAAGGTATTCGTCAGTTAAAAGAGAATTGTGATACTGTTTTGATCATTCTCAATGATAAATTGAGAGAGATACATGGTAATCTGACGATTGGGAATGCATTTGCGAAAGCGGATAACGTATTAACCACGGGCGCCAAAGGTATTGCCGAAATCATTACGGTGCCTGGTCAGGTAAACGTGGATTTTGAAGACGTTAAAACGGTTATGAAAAATGCCGGTGCTGCTGTAATGGGATCTGCCAGAACCGAAGGGGATGGCAGGGCATTAAGAGCAGCGGAAGAAGCTTTGTCTTCTCCTTTATTGAACAATACGGATATCTTAGGAGCTCAAAAAATATTGCTATCCATTATTTCAGGGGATAAAGCTGAATTGCAAATGGATGAGCTGACTGAAATCACGGATTATATTCAGGAAAGAGCCGGTGATGAGGCAGAGGTAATCTTTGGACACGGAACGGATCAATCTTTAGGAGAAGGATTATCTGTTACTGTTATTGCTACAGGATTTGGTCAAAGCGGATATAAGGAAAATGCCATTCCACGTCAAGAAGCTAGAAAGGTGTACGATTTAGATTCCAACAAACAAATCACACTTTTTGGTAATGATGAGGAGAAATCTAAGCCTGAGCCAAAGAATGAGCCGAGCCCTTTTACTTTTGAAAAGAGAAATACACAGGAATCTCGTCCTCAGGCAGATGAGGAAAGAGGCTATTCATTTGGTTTCCCTTCTAAAAAGCAAGAGGAGCCAGATTATTTAGAAGAGGAAAATGATTATGCTGATGATTTTACTCAGAGTTTGTCCAATGATTATGATATAGTGGATAAATCTGAAAGTCAGGATGATGTAGATAAAAAAGAGGCAGAGCGTCAAGAAATGTTAAGAAAGCGTTCTGTTGAGAGGATTGAAAAGTTGAAAAACTTAAATGGTGGACATACTAATACTCCAGAAGCATATAAGCAAATGGAGGTTCCAGCTTACAAGCGTAAGCAGGTGAAATTAAGAGAGGTTCCACATTCTTCTGAGAAAAATATCTCAAGATTCAATTTGAATGATGATAATCAGATATTGGGCAATAATAAGTTCTTGCACGATAATGTAGATTAAGTTATTCTTAAATCCTTCTAAGTCATAATAAACAGGTGTACAAGGCAGCTTCTTAGGAGGCTGCTTTTTTATTTTACCACATAACCACAAGTGAAATATGACAGCCTACCTGTCCCGTATTTATCCGGAAGGCTGTATTAGTTTAACCACAAAGGAAAACGAAGATTAATCACGGAGTTACTCAAAGATTTACACAATTTTCCTAAAAGGATAGAGAACTGATATAGAGGAAAAGTCTACTGCGTATTTATAAAGCTATATCATTATTTTACATTGGATTTGAAGACTTACCTAAGCATGTATGTAACTACTTGGTAGATTTTTTAAAAACCATCTTTTTTCACTTTAACCAAAATTCTTTTGTGTCCTTTGTGAAATCCTCAGTGAAACTCTGTGGTTAACCCATTTCAGCTTTAGCTGAATTATTTCTACTTAATTAACTTGGTGGTTTCAATCAATTTCAAATTTCCCATAAATTCGAGCCTTCAATTTTGTGAAAACGGAAATGTTTGCACTAAATTCGTCCATCAATTTTAAGAAGATAAAACATGACTTTAAAAGATATAGCATCAGTAACTGGAAAAGGCGGATTGTTTCAGGTAGTAAAACCTTCGAGAACAGGCGTTATTTTGGAATCATTAGATGAAAAAAAACAAAAGCTAGTGGCTCATGCGCACGATAGAGTATCTATTTTGGATGAGATTTCCATCTATACTACTGATGCAGAAGGAAATGTGCCTTTGCAAAAGATTTTTAATACGATGCACGAAGAGTTTGGTGATGATTTAGGGATTGATGCTAAATCTTCAAAAGAAGAGATTATGGCTTTCCTTAAGCACGTATTACCTAATTATGATGAGAATCAGGTGTATCCTTCTGATGTAAAGAAGTTAGTAAGTTGGTATAATACTTTATTGAAGGAAGCACCTGAGGTGTTGACTGCTAAACCTGAAAACAAATAAGACTTGGTATAAATACCACGTTTTTTTAAAATCAAATTTTTATTCTATGCTTAATATTTTTACTCCCCAATTAAGAACTATTCTTATACTGTTTTTATTTTTATTTTCCAGTAATGGATTTGCTCAAAAAGCAAAATCCAAGAACTTGTTTTTTAACCTAAAAAACTATCCAAGTAGAATCATAAATTATGAGAGCTACTCCACCTATTCACTTCATTTTAGTAATTCTTTAAGTAGAAAAGAGGAGATTAAATACATAAAAAAGAATTTTGAATTTCCAAGATTAAAGGAAGCTTCTAAGGATAAAGCAGATTTTGAGATATCTTTTAGGTTGGCCCCAATGGAGATTGGAGATTGGGAAATTGTTGAGAAGGAGGAGGAAAATGGATCAAAGAGCTATTTTTTTCAGGTTAAATACTTTGCCCCAATGCTGTATTATTTCATTCCCAATCCGGGAAGAAATTATTTTGAAAAACATAGTGCTTTATTGGATACGGTAACCTTAAAAGTGGGTAATAGCTTTGAGAAAAAGCTTTTAGAAAGCAGTTATAATAAAAATGATTTAGAGATAAAGATATATGAAGATTATGCTAAAAGGATAAGTAAATTCTTCAATGATACTTATAGCCCTCAAACTGATAGACACCGTTTGGATTATTTTCTAGCTAAAGGCAGAAGGTTGGACTATGACAAGCATAATGATTTCTATGAAACCCTTAAAAAGGATATTTTAGATAGTGAAATCAATTTTTCTCTTGATGATCAAGATCGGAAAAGAATTGGTGAACAAATTGAATATATTGAAAATGAGTTAAAATCTGCTGAGTTGGAAAATGAGGACGCTAGGATTAACAAAGAGGTATATCATGGTTTCATTTATAATTTATCTCTTTTATATGCATTAATTAATGACTTTGATAAATCATGGATTAATTTTAATATAATTAAAGATGAATTGTCAAAATACGAAATTGATGATTTGCATAAGTTTTTAGTTACTTATCAAACAAATTACATCAGCGGTTCAAAAGAGAGTATTGATTTCAATAAAATCTTAAAAGGGAAATGGAAAATTGAAAAGGTTTTAAGGCCAAAGAGAGCAATGGGAAGCGATATTATTTTGAGTACTAAGGATATTTTAAAACAGGAGGAATATTCTTGTCTAAGTAAAATGACATTTGAATTTGATGGTACTAAGATATTTCAATACAATAATGTGAATTTAAAAACATGCTCCATCGAGCAAAAACGAATGCAATGGAAAGTAAGAACAGCAAATGAATCATCCATTATGCAAATAGGTTTTGGTGCTGTCGGTTACGTAGATAATTATTTTACAATAATTAGAATTAATCATGAGGAATTAATAATTGAAGGATATGCAAACTTAGACCGTGGTTCAGATACAACTTCGGATGTAATTTATCACTTCATCAAAGAAAACTAATTATATGAAATCCCAGGTTTGAGAACAACCTGGGATTTATTTAGCCCTATATCAATTAAATATTAGTTCATTCAACTGCCTAACCTCTTTCCAATCCAAGGTTTCTCCTTTCGAAAGCTTTTTATAATGCTCTCTAAAGTAATTAATGCAAATATTCTGAAATTCTTCTGGAGCTATACTTGAAGAATATATAGGTCGAAAACGTGGACTTAAGTACCGCTCTTTTTTACTTAGTTTTTCTCCTTTCAAGCGCAGAATAGGTGCGGTATCCGTAAAATGCTCAGCTTCCCATGTTTTTCCACTTTCTTCAATATCATTTAATTGATCGCATAGTTTTTTCATGCTGATTCTAGGAAAATGCTGGCGAGTGGTATTAATCCAAGTCGTGTATTTAAATTCCAACTCATATCGATTATCCGTATAAATACTCATGACCATATCAGCAGTTTGGCTTTTGCTATAAAGTGCATAATAATGCAAAGGTTCAGTAGCATGCACAATGTTCATCCTGATATCATCTATTGTTTTCTGGTTATCAATTTTTTCAAGATGATTCAAGACTAAATCGAATTCTTTTGTCTCAGGAACTTCATCTATTGGTAAATCGACAACTTTATTGAAAGCATCCAAAAAATGAATGTATTTGGGCACACAAGCTTCCATTTCCTTTTCAGCTATTTCCGGTGCTCCAAAAGGAGGGTAGAATAATTGGGCTTCTTCTTCATTCAACCAGCAGACTAATTTTAAAGCTTTCTTCCAGGCAGGAAAACCAAAATTTATTTCCCTGAAATCTCCGATTTGAGCCATTTCAGTTAGTAAATCATAATGCTTCAATGCTTCTTTTGGATTGAAAACAGCCCAAACTCCTAAAAAGCCATCTATATCATAATGATTATTGGTTACATATTTTTTATCCAATTCGGGCAGATTGTTTTTAATTGCTTTTAAAACAATCTCTGTAGAGGTATCGGCTTCACAATTCTTGGGAACTGGCGCACCTCTCCAATGTGATAAATCAAATCCTTGTGGATGGTGTGCATCGACTACCAATACTTCATCAGGATACTTTTTGATGTCATAGAAAGGGATGAAGGTTTTATGATGCATAATTGATATTTTCAAAATTGAATGAAACTTTTCCAAAGCTTTAAACTTTGGAAAAGTTGTCAGTTAAAAATTAGTTTTCAAATCCATATTATATGGATTCTAAGATTAAATTACACAAATGATTTTAATTTGATTATGATTTTCAGATAGATACAAATGATTCTCGTGTAATTGTCTAATTGGCTCCAGTTAAAATCTCAAATTCAAACCTAATAAGTAATTAGTACCTGCTTGTGGATAAAGATAATTTTCTCTTACTTCATAAGTTCCGGCATTATAACCGAAAGTATAACCATTTGAGGAATACATCTCATTAAAAATATTATTCACCATTAATTTCAACTCAGCTTGTTTTAAGAAAGGCAAACTAAACTGGTAACTTCCTACAAAATCACTTACAAAATAAGGATCTAAAGCTCTGTCATCATTTGAAGTATTATCCAAATATTGTTTACCCACATATTTTCCTAATAATGTGAATTTAAGACCTCTTACAGGCTGATAATTGATTTCTCCAGCGGCAATTATATTGGGAGAGAATGAAATATCTGTATTACTATACTCATTTTCAATTATGTTAAACTCATCAAAAGCTTCACCATAATCATAAATGACCTCAGTGAAATTAGCTATTTTATTTTGACTAAAAGTGGCATTACCGCCAACTGACCATTGTGAATTTAACTGATAAGCACCAATCAATTCTATACCAGCTCTATAGCTATCATCCACATTAGTTCGGATGCTTGAGCCCACATCATTTAATTCTCCCGTCAAAACCAATTGATTATCATAATCCATATAGTAGAAAATTGCTTCCAAACTGAAATTGCTACCTTGCTTTTTATACCCAAATTCGTAATCATAAAGGGTCTCATGCTCAGGAGTTTCATCTTGTGGAGCATCCACGAAATCATTTCTAACGGGTTCTCTATTTGCGACAGCCACTGAAGCATAGAATTGGCTGTTGTTGGATAAACTGTAACTTAATCCCCCTTTAGGATTAAAGAAAAAATAGTCACCGCCAGTATCAATTTCCGCTAAATCATTATCTATTCCTTGGGTAACATAGTCTATGCTTCTGATTTGCATATCAGCAAAGAGATTTATTTTTTCATCTAATTGATAATTAGCTTTTAGGAAAGTATTAAAATCCTTCTTCCTTCCGAAATTATCGTAATAGTTTTCTCTAATTTCAGAGTTGCCAGCAAATCTTGCCCAGATGATTTCGCCAAAATGGTCACCATCATATTCGTTATAAGCGCCACCTAAAGTAAGATCCCAATCACCTTCTTGATAATTGAAACTGTAGGTCATTCCATAAAAATGATTGTCTAACCATCTTCTTCTAATCAAATCAGTAGAAGTAATGGTTTCATTGCCAATTTCAATGTCATCCAATTGATAATCTGATAGATCATCCTCATTTCTATATTGCTCAAAGTAGCCTCGGCCATACGTATAATGGAGAGCAGCATTAGCTTGCAGATTTTCAGTAAATTGATGAGACAGATGCAACTGATAATGATCTTGTTGATAATTATCTACCTCATTATCATATAAATAGTAATTGAAAGTTCTACCAGAGTTCAATAGGTTTTCTGCTTGTTCATCAGTATAACCATTATTACCGATAACTTCCTGCATACCTTCCTCATCATTTTCTAAACGAGCTTCTGGAGTTCCCCACCAGCTTTGGTAGGTTCTTTCTTTTCCGCCAAAAGCTAAAGCCTTTACTATGGTTTTGTCACCATAATAAGCTCCTGATAGAAAGTAAGATTGCATATCAGAAGTTGCCCGGTCAATATATCCATCGGAATGTATAGAAGACAATCTTCCTTCAAATGACCATCCACTGTTGGTTATTCCTGAATTGAAAATCACATTATGCCTTCTGGTATTGAAAGAGCCGAAGGAATTATTCACTTCACCAAAAGCATCCTGAGAAGGAGTGGAAGTTTGCATGTTAACAGATGCTCCAAATGCAGCAGCACCGTTGGTAGAAGTTCCTACCCCTCTTTGGATTTGGATATTGTCTACTGAACTAGCTAAATCCGGCATGTTCACCCAGAAAGTCCCGTGCGATTCGGAATCATTAATAGGAACTCCGTTTACTGTTACATTAATTCTGGTTCCATCACTGCCTCTAATCCTCATTCCAGTATAGCCAACGCCAGCACCTGCATCGGAAGTGGTTACCATGGAAGGCGTGTAATTTAATAGCATCGGCATATCTTGGGCTAAGTTTTGCCTGTTGAGTTCTGCTTTTTTGATGTTTGTAAAAGTTGTGGGTGTATTTTCATCCGCTCTGGTAGCAGAAACCATTACTTCATCAGTTAATTGAACATCTTTTTCTAAGGCGAAATTAATGGTGATTTCCTGACCTTCCGTCTCTACTTTCCTTACGGCTTGTTTATAGCCGATATATGAAACTTTAATTTCATATTCACCAGCAGTAACATTATTGATGCGGTAATTTCCATCAATATCCGTGGCATTTCCTTTCTGAATAGATTCTATCACCACGCTTGCACCCACTAAAGAGGAGTTGTCGTCTTGGGAAACTACTTTCCCACTAATGCTGCTTTGCGCCATTAAGTGTATGCTCATGACCACAGCCAAAGCAGTTAATAACCACTTTTTTGTAAATTGTAACATTGTTTAAATTGTTTGTTAGTGAAACTCATGGAGGCGGGGTAATTACCTCCTTTCATTTTCCTTAACCAAAATCCCTGCGACCGCATTACCGGCATCAGGTTCATTGGGTATGATCTCAGCCCGTTGTATTAAGGCACCCCAGCGTATATACGCTTTATCTTCATAATGGATTAGAAGGAACAAATGTTCCTTAAACCCTATTTTTAATTCATTTTATTTATTTGATTTAATTTAATTTCAAAATTCCTACGCTCGCATTACCGAGATCAGGTTCAGGGTATATTCTCAGCCCGTTATATTAAGGCACCCCTTGTTGATGTTGCAATATTAAGATGGAATGATAAGGAATGCAAGCTTTTACTCTAAAGTAAATTTTTCTCAATTAGCTCAATTGCCTTTTCCAATCTTCCTTCTTCACCTGAAATGATAGCATATTCAAATCCATAATTCTCTAGTTCCTTTTTATAGTGCTCAAATAGCTCTTCTCTAATATGAGGATTTTCTCTTAATGGATCAGCTTCCCAAGGTAAATCTGGAACACATAACAAGTAAAAATCATAAGGATTTGATTCTATTTGATTCAAAACCCATGGATGGCATTCTCCATATTTCACCTCATACCAAACTTTCATCATGATCAAATCTGTATCGCAAAACAATAAATTTTTGGATATGAATGCCATTTTATCCTCCCAAATAACCATGCCTTTGCTAATTGCCAGCAAATCAGATTGATTATAATCCTTTCCGTTTTCTTCTAGGTACTTTCTACCATATTCCGGTACGAACGGCTCATTAAAATAAGTGGCTAAAGCTTTTGATAAAGTACTTTTTCCGCTGCTTTCAGGTCCTATGATGGCGATTTTCTTCATGCGTATTTGGTATGGTATAGTCTACGCCAGTGTAAATAACCTACTGCTGCTATAACTACATAAGCCGCCATTAGGAGGGAAGTTAAAAATAATTCTCTTTGGAAGTAAATGTAAACGGCTACAGCATCAATCACCATCCAGTAAAGCCAGTTTTCCAATACTTTTCGAGTGACTAAAAGGGTGGTCAATACTGCAAAAACAGTAGTGAAAGAATCAAGGTAGGGCAATTGGGCATCTGTATTTTCTATCAAAAAGTAACCAAGCCCAAAAGTGAAAAGGATGCCTGTAATAATAAATAGACCATGCTCTTTCATTTTCATTTTGGTGATAGGTAATTCTTTCTTTTTCTTCCCCGGATTTCTCCAATGCCACCAGCCATAAATGGTCGTGCCCAAGTAATAGAAATTCAAGCCCATTTCTGCGTAAAGCTGAACTTGATAACAAATGACTAAATAAATACTAACACTCACTAGGCTGGCATACCAGCACCAAATCATCTCTTTGGCGGCAAAGTATATATACAAGATGCCAAAAAATACACCAAAACCTTCCAGCCATCCCATATTGAGAAGGCCGTAATACAATTCGTTTAAAATATCCATCTGTAAATAATTGATTCCTACGCCTGCATTATCAGGATCAGGTCGAGGGTATACTCTCAGCCCGTTATTACAAGGCACCCCTTAATTGATGGTACAAGTTAGGAGAATTTGAGAAAAAGAAAAAGGGATTTAGCTTACTCCTTTAAACGTTTTTTCAATTTCACTGGGTTTTTGTTTTTGCGCATTCTCAAGTTGAGCATTTCAACGACTAAAGAGAAGAATATGGCGAAGTAGATATATCCTTTTGGGACGTGAGTATGAAGACCTTCCGCGAATAATAAAACACCAATCAGCAATAGAAACGATAATGCCAGCATTTTAACTGTTGGATGACTATTTACAAAGTCACTGATTTTTTTGGCAGCCACTAACATGATTCCTATGCTTATAACCACTGCTATGATCATAATTATAATTTCATCTACTAATCCAACTGCGGTTAAAATAGAATCAAATGAAAATACTGCATCTAAAAGAATGATTTGGAAGATAACGGAAGAAAAGCTGCTAGCTTTGGATTTCGATTTTACATCAATTTCCTCACCTTCTAATTTATGGTGAATTTCAATTGTACTTTTATAAATTAAAAATAGACCACCTATCATTAGAATGAGGTCTCTATAGGTGAGTTCAAAGCCATAAATTGTGGCAAGTGGTTGTGTGAGACCGATTAGCCAAGATACAGCAAATAGCAAGCCTATTCTCATGACCAAAGCTAATACTAATCCTAAAGTTCTCGCTTTACCTTGCTGATTTGCAGGGAGTTGATTACATAAAATAGAAATAAAAATGATATTATCTATACCTAAAACTACTTCCATCAAGGTAAGAGATAATAAACTGATTAGTCCATCAGCACTTAATAATACTTCCATAAGGTCAAAAAATTAGCTTTAAATATTCTAAGGTAATCAATTTACTTCGTCTTTTGTAATAGGAATTTTTACTTCAAATGTACTTCCTACTTTTGGTTCACTTTTTACTGAAACCTCACCTTTCAGCCTTTCAATTGCTCTTTTTAAGACAAACAGACCTAGACCTGTTCCTGAACCATCTTCACTGGCTTTATAAAACATTCCAAAAATTTTGCTTTGATGTTCGGGTTCAATTCCCTGACCATTATCCACTACCTTAATTACGACATGATCTTTACGTTTAAAGATTATAACTTCAACTTTAGGGTTAATTTTTTCTATGTCAATATATTTAATACTGTTTTCTATAAGGTTTTGCAGAATAGTATTGATAATATACCACTCAGATTTAAAATAAAGGTTGCTTTCAATATCTATCGTAAAGCTTATTTTTGAGTAGTGAGGTAGATAAACATAAGCAGAGATACAGTTATCAACTATTTCATAAAAATTGATGGGCGTAAGCTTAATATCTCGGTAATTTAATTCTGTGATATTGATAAGTTCCATCACTATCATGTTCAAGCGTCTGATTTGATTATCATACATCTTGAAGAATTTTCTAGCTTCTGGATCTTTAATGTCTTTATCCACTAATTCACTTAAACCTAAAAGGGATGCAATAGGGCCTTTAAGATCATGGGAAACTCTATAGAAAAAGGAATCTAACTCAGTGTTTTTCTTTTCTATAATGGAGGCTTTTTCTTGCTCAATTTCTGCATCTTTTTCGATATCCTCCATCTGAGAAATCACCTCGTATCCATCTACTAAATTTTTGATGTATTTAAGATTTTCCTCCTCTTTCAGTTCCACATATTTTTCTAGATGGAAGAGTGCTTTTGAAGTATTTACTGGTTTGAAACATTGAAAAAGGAGATTATGGCATTTGAATAAACTGTTTCTAAAGTTTCTTATTTCAGCTATCTGAATTGCCTCTTCTAATAAATCAATCGCCTCTTTTATTTTTCCTTCGCTAAAATAAATCCCACCTAATTTTTCCATACTCTCGACCATGCCCGCTTGCAGGTTATACTGCTTGAAAAGTGATAAAGCAATCATAAAATTATAACAAGCCTTATCCAGCTTTCCTGCTTTGGATTTTATTTTTCCCGCTAAGTAGTATGCGCTTGCAAGCTTCTCCTCCTGCTTAAGTTCTTCCTTTAATTTTATACATTTATCTATAAATTGGGAGGCTTTTGATACTTTATTAGATTTTAAATTAATGCCTGCTAGGCTTAAGTAGATATCGCTAATTAGGTCTTTGTTTTGATGTTTTTCAGCTTCTTCAAGAGCCTCATTATAGGTTAAAAAAGCATTTTTAAAGTCATGAAACCCTTCATAAAGATTACCTAGCAGACAAGAGGATTTTACATAAAATTTATAGTCTTTAATTTTATCATAGTAATGAACAGCTTCAGTTAAATAGGGTAAAGCATCACTATATTTTTCTTGTTCTTTTAATATTATGCCAATATTATAACTTGCATCTCCTTTACCTCTTTCATGATTTATTTTGTTAGAAATTAATTGAGCTCTATCTGCCAATGATTTGGCAGTTGCATATTCCTTATTTTTTCTTTGCAGTAAGGAAAGTTGATTTAAGGCATCTGCGTGAATAGCATTCTTTTCTTTTATTTTTTGAGATTTAAAAAGAGCTTTTTCAGTTAAGCTAATTGCATTTGAAATACTCTCTTTTGAAATCTCATGAGCTTCAGCAAGCAAATCCTTTATCTCCCTAATAAGGTTTTCAGCTTTTTTCAAGTTTATAATTATTCAAAGGTTGCATTTCAAATATACAATTAATTATTAAAATCTTCATTTTCGTCAGATGAATCTTCAAAATTTAGCATGCTGCTCAATAGGTCTTTAAAACTGTGACCTGATGCTAAAGCATGTTTGCTTATTAAACTGTATTCAGCCATTCCATGCAGTGCAAACTCCATCATAAAGTAAACTTCTTTTTCAGTTAATTTTTTATGATGAATAGAAACTAAGTCTTTTAATCCAGGGATACTCTCTAACTTTTTTCGGTACTCTTTTTCATTATCATCATGGAAAAGATCAATTTTTTTACCATCGTTAAACCACTTGCTGATCGGTCTATACGGATTTTTCTTTTCCCTGTCTTTTCGTAGTTCTTCTGGATTAGGGAAATATTTATCGAACTGCGAACGAATAGCTTTGCCAACTAAAGTCTGAGCCACTATGCCAGGACCTTCTTGCTCCCCTTCGTAAACTAACTCCACTTTTCCTGTAATTGCTGGAATAACACCAGTGAAATCAGACATTCGGACAAACACTTTTTGCTCTTTATTGATTAACGATCTTCGCTCAGCGGCACTTACTAGACTCTCGTAGGCTGAAATGGTTAGTCTCGCAGAAACACCACTTTTCTCATCAATGTATTCGCTTTTTCGAGCCTCTATAGCAATCTGCTCTATTAAGTCTTTTGACAATTCATTTAATTCTACTGTTTCATTTTGCTCATCTTTAATCGCAGCTTCCTGAGTAGTAATTTTTCTTCCTATTTCAATACTTTCAGGATAATGCGTAATAATCTGCGCATCAATTCTATCCTTCAAGGGAGTGATAATACTCCCTCTATTTGTATAGTCCTCAGGATTAGCAGTAAATACAAATTGTAAATCTAATGGCAATCTTAATTTGAATCCTCTTATTTGAATGTCACCCTCTTGCAAAATATTGAAAAGAGCCACCTGAATTCTGGCTTGCAAATCGGGCAACTCATTGATTACAAATATACCTCTATGCGAACGAGGTATCAAACCATAATGAATCACTCGTTCATCAGAATAAGGTAATTTTAAAGTGGCGGCTTTAATGGGGTCTACATCTCCAATTAGATCGGCTACTGAAACATCTGGAGTTGCTAGTTTTTCGGTATAACGTTCATCTCTGTGCATCCAAGCAACATGGGCATCATTTCCCCTTTCCTCCAAGATGTCCATAGCTTGCCTAGAAAGAGGTTGCATAGGATCATCATTCAGTTCTGTTCCCTTTAAAACTGGAATGTATTCATCCAACAATAAAGTCATCATTCTGGCAATCCTCGTTTTTGCTTGTCCTCTTAAGCCGAGTAAATTGATGTTGTGACGAGAAAGAATTGCTCTTTGAATATCAGGAATTACAGTGTCTTCATAGCCCCAAATGCCTTCAAAAACATTTTCCCCAGCCGTCATTTTTTTGATGAGATTTTGTCGGAGTTCTTCTTTTACCGGCTTTGGTTGATAACCGCTTTCCATTAATTGCTTAAGGGTGCTAATTTTTAATTTATCTTGCGTAGTGAGTTTCTCGTAGCTCATATAGTTAATTTCAGTATCTTTTTTTTCTGTTTCTTTTGTAATCTTCAAACACTAAGTTGCCTAAACCTTGCAGACTGCTATAGTATGCATTACCGTTATTTACAGTGGTAAATTCTTTCACGAATTCCTGTAAATAGGGATCGGAGGCAATCATAAAAGTGGTAATTGGAATATTTAATCTTCTGCATTGAGCTCCCAAATTGAGTGTTTTGTTTAATATTTTAGGATCAAGTCCGAAGCTGTTTTTATAATATTTGATACCTTGTTTCATGCAAGTCGGTTTCCCATCTGTAATCATGAAAATCTGCTTATTCTTATTTTTCCTCCTTCTCAATAAATCCATAGCCAATTCCAATCCCGCTATGGTATTGGTGTGATAGGGACCAACTTGCAGATAGGGCAAATCTTTTATTTGAATTTGCCAAGCATCATTCCCGAAGACAATAATATCAAGTGTGTCTTTTTTATATTTTTTCGTGATGAGTTCAGCTAAAGCCATTGCCACTTTTTTGGCTGGAGTAATTCTGTCTTCTCCATACAAAATCATGGAATGGGAAATATCAATCATCAGTACAGTGGAGGTTTGTGTTTTATATTCACTTTCCACTACTTCCAAATCATCTTCTGTCAGCATGAAATCACCTAAACCATGATTGATTTGTGCATTTCTCAAAGAGTCGGTCATGGAAATTTGATGCAATAAATCACCAAATTCATAATTCCGTCTATCCGTTCCAGGTTCTTCTCCTAAGCCAGTGAAATTAGTTTTATGTTCTCCTTTTCCTGATTTTTTGAGTTTGCCAAATATTTCCTCCAAAGCATTTTTCCGAATATTTTGCTCTGTTTTGGCTGTTATCTCGAAAGAGCCATCTGGAGTTTTATCCGAAATAAATCCTTTGTTTTTTAAATCTTCGATGAAATCGCCCATTCCATACTGTCCATCTGTGATGTTGTATTGCTTATCAATATTAGTCAGCCAACTGAGTGCCTCACTAACGTCACCGCCAGTTATAATCAATAACTCATTAAATACTTTAAATAATTGATCAAAAGTGGTATCTGATAAATCTTTATGGGCTAAATACTTTGTAAATCTATAACCTAACATATCCTCTCTTAACTAATATGAGAAGCTGAATGTTACTGTAATGAGTGTAAATTTATTTACTTAATTCATGCTTAGTGCCATATTTTAAGTTCGATATCAGCACTAAATGATTTAAAGAATGGTTTTTACAAAATATGATGTGAAAATTCTTGATTCAGATGTTGCGATAAGCTGATCTCTTGTTTGCTGTTTTCTAATAAATTGTGGTGGGCCATATTCACAATTCCTTTCAAGGAACAAATACTTGTAATACTAACCGTTTTGACTTCACCTCTATCCATTACCATATCGTTCATTAAATCACCAGAGCCTGCATTTCTATGAAAATCTCTAATTGCTTCTACAGTAAATTCTTTATTATCCTGCAACCACTTTTGAAACCACTCATTTCTGTTTTGAATTGATTTTTCGGTGTAAAGTTGAGCTGATGCCCATAAATGGGGCTTTTCAGGATTTTTTTCTTCCAGAAATGTATTTTTGCCGTCCCATTTGAATTCTAGAATCCTCAATACTGGATCGTGAAAAAGGACTACCATTGTAAATGGTTCAATATCTGTGAAGTCGTAATTTTTGAAAAACTCATCAGGTTTAATGCACTCAATTGCTTCCATCACTACCATTCCTCTGCTCATTCGATAGGGAGGCGAATAATCATGCGGTGTAATTGCCCCATTCAGTAAGCATACACTAATTCCATTATCGGAAGTGGCAACCCAAGTCCCGCCTGCTTTTGGGTCTTGTGGGAATACAATATTTTTACCTTCCACGTGATGATAAGATGGAAAGCCTGCTAGCCCACGGTCTGGACTTTCATCACGATTAGTAGTTAAAATATATTGCTCTTCAGAAAGTGGTAAATATGTTAGCGTACACATAGATTTACTTAAAACTTTCGAATGATAGTAAATTCTAGAATCTTTAGAAAGCCATTTCTTTATTTAGTATAAAAAAAATCTAGTGGGTCAGGGTAAATGAATGAATAATCTAAAATATATTCAATTTTGGAGCTATCAATAATTCTGTTTTTTAATTCTTGGGTAGATTTTTCAAAAAGGGGTGGGTCAAACTCAAAATCTTCAGCATTCTTGGAAAACACTTCTTTTTTAGTTGGATGTTTTGGAGCCGTTCCGTTTATAATAATTGACCATTTTTCCTTTTTGATTATATCCAAAATTATTCCTACAGCGTCATCTCTGTGGATGTAATTTACCTTTTGTTGGTGTTGTTCTACATTTTTACCTGAATAATACCTGCCAGGAATTCTGTCATATCCTAATAGTCCTCCAAACCGAATAATCGTTAATCTTTCTTTAAATTCATTGAGTAATAATTGCTCAGCTTGAATCAAAGCCATTGCTCGCTCTGATCGATGGTCCAGCTCATGTTCTTCATCAATAAGGTGATCAACTTTTGGATAAACAGAAGTGGCACTTATATATATAATTTTTTGTGTAGTAGGGATGTATTTTAGAATCGGTTTTAAGCTTTCGAAGTGATGATTTACACCTTTTTTAGCAGTTCTTGGTGGTATATTAATGATTAAGTAATCAGAGTTAAAGAAATCAGAATTTGAACTACGATCAGGCAAATCTATGTTGAAAGCATTTATCCCAGCAACTTCAAGTTCATCCATTTTTGAAGCGGTGGTTGTACTTCCTTTTACTTTATAACCCTGATCTATTAATTTCTTTGCAAGCGGAAATCCTAGCCAACCGCAACCTAAAATGCTAATTGATGCCATTAATTTTTCTTATTTGGAACTGTTTTGAAAATATAATCCCATAATGGAGTGGATACTCCAAAATATTTATCGGGATGTTTATAGTGGTGAATGCTGTGATAAATCCATAACCATCTAAGGAAGTTTTTAGGTGGCTGATAGGCATGAATTGCATAATGAACAAATGCATAGGCTAAATAACCAACTAAAAACCCTGGTACAAAAGCAAAAGCATATTTTTGAAGAATAAGCCAAAACCCACCAAATATTATACTGCTTATTAAGATAGCTCCTGCTGGAGGCATTACAATTCTATCTTTGTCTTTCGGATATTCATGGTGAATTCCATGAAATGTGTAAGTGATCCACCTTTTCCACCTTTTATCGTTATCCATATGGAATACATATCTATGGATAAGATATTCACCTAAAGTCCAACTGAAAAAACCTATTACAAATAGAATTGTAAAAGTACCGACCCCAATATTAAATTGGGTAAATGATAAATAAGCAAGAGAGATTGAAATAATTGCTAAAATGCTTAAGGGAACTGAAAAATGACTTCTAGTTAATTTTTCTAGTATAGGGTTCTCGAATAAATTTTTTGTTCCAGAACCCTTTATTTTTCTGTCTTGTGCTATATCCATAACTATTAAAAGTGACAATTTTAAAAAGCTGTTCTTCGATTAATTATGGATTTTTAACGACTAAGTTTAGGATTTGTTCCGTAAGATTATTTTAAGATGATCTTTCTGCAAATTCTTTATTTAAAATTTTATTGTAGAAATTCTCATATAGAGGAAGAATATTTATAATGTCAAATTTCTTAGCTCTTTCAAGCGCTGCGGATTTAAATCTACCTAAGTTTTCATCAGCTAAAATGTATAAAGCTTTCTCCGTCATATCCTTAACATCTCCTACATTACAGGTGAAACCTGTAACTCCATCAATATTTAATTCAGGAATTCCACCTGCATTAGATGAAAGAACTGGAACTTCACAAGACATGGCTTCCAATGCGGCTAAGCCAAAGCTTTCCTTTTCTGAAGGCATTAAAAATAAGTCACTAACAGATAAAACTTCTTCAACTGCCTCCATTTTTCCTAGGAATCGAATATCTTCGCATGTACCTAATTCACGACAAAGTTTTTCCATTCTGATCCTTTCAGGACCATCACCAACCAGCAATAACTTAGAAGGAATTATTTTTCTAACATTATTGAAGACATGAATAACATCTTCCACTCTCTTGACCTTACGGAAATTAGAAGTATGCACCATTAATTTTTCACCATTTGGGCAGATGGCAGTTTTAAAATGCTCTTTTTTCTGCCTCTTAAATCTGTTTAAGTCGATAAAGTTAGGAATAACTTCAATATGCTGATATATGTCAAAATGCTCTAAAGTGTCTTTTTTTAAATCCTCAGAAACTGCTGTAACACCATCTGATTTGTTAATACTGAAAGTCACAACCGGCTCATAAGAAGGGTCTTTTCCAACCAGCGTAATGTCGGTGCCATGTAAAGTAGTTACTACAGGAATATTGATGTTTTTTTCTTTTAAGATTTGCTTTGCCATATACGCTGCCGAAGCATGAGGAATTGCATAATGAACATGCAATAGATCTAATTTTTCATGCTGAACTACATCCACCATTTTGCTGGCTAAAGCTAGTTCGTAAGGAGGGTATTGGAAAAGTGGATAAGTTCTGATATCTACCTCGTGATAAAATAAATTTTCATTGAAAAAGTCTAAGCGAGTGGGCTGTGAGTAAGTGATAAAATGCACATTATGTCCATTTTTAGCTAAAGCTTTTCCTAATTCAGTTGCCACAACTCCACTTCCCCCAAAGGTAGGATAGCAAACAATACCTATATTCATTTATTTTTATGTTAAATATAAATTTCTTTTATAAGATGAAAAGTAAAACGTAACGCACCTTAATTATGTTTAAAATATAAAATCCACTTTTCAATTCACGTACTCTTTTTGTTCTGATTCATATTCAAAGATAGATTGATAAATCACATCCATTATTCTTGTTCGAATATTTGAAGTAATCAATTTACTGTTATTGGCATCTGGGTAAACTCTATTGGATAAGAAAATAAATACTAAACCAAATTCCGGATCAGCCCAAGCTGCGGTTCCAGTAAATCCTGTATGACCAAAAGTTAAAGGAGATGCATAATGAGAAGTAGGCGAGGGACCGTCTTCTTCAACTGGTTTGTCCCAACCCAAACCTCTTCTGTTTTCATCAAATTGTTTTCTTGTAAAATATGGAACTGTCCCTTTACTGAAATACCTCACACCACCATAATTACCGTCCCATAAATTCATTTGCATCAATATGGCAAGATCCTTTGCATTACTGAACAGACCTGCATGACCAGCTACTCCACCAACCATAGCAGCACCTTGATCATGCACCCAGCCTCTGATGAGATCATTTCTAAAGACTAAATCATTTTCAGTTGGAGCGATTTGATTTTCAGGAAATCGACATAAAGGGAGAAAGCCCATGGTGGTCATACCCATAGGTTTGTAGAAGTTCTCATATAAAAAATCTTCATAACTCATATTGGTCATTCGCTCACTGATTTTTTGCATGATGTAGTAGCCCATATCGGAATAGCGATAATCATAATTTTTCTGCCATCTGGGTTTCTCAAGTAAGTCGGAATCGATTACCCATTGCCAAATGGAATCTCCTAAAACTTGATGACCATAAAGTCCTGAAGCCAATTGGTTTGGGTATAATGAAGCTTCAAAGTTTTGATATAAGGGAGTTTTCAATCCAAAAAGATCATGCGTTTGTCTCCAAAATGGAACATAAGGAATCAAACCTGCTTGATGCGTCAAAATATTGCGCAAGGTCATATTTTTCTTATTGCTATTTTTAAGCTCAGGCAGATAATGACTGATCTTTTTATCTAAATCAATAATTCCTCTGTCGTACAAAAACATAATACTTTGCAATGTAGCGGCTACTTTGGTGATGGAAGCCAAATCATAAATGGTTTCATCTTCTACTTTTGAAAATTTATGGTAGGTCTGATGCCCAAAGTTCTCTTCATAAACTATTTGTCCATCTTTTGCTACTAACACTTGTCCTCCGGGAGTGGCTTCAGTATCTATGGCTTCTTGAACTATAGCGTCAATTTCGGCAAGGATTTTTGGATCCATACCTACATCCAATGGGCTGCTGTAGCCAAATCTATTCAAGGTTTTAGTATTAATTCCAGTTCCAGCTTTCATGTTAGGAGCAACTGAAACAGGTAATTTTCCCTTGGTTGGTTTTGCACCAAAAAGCATTTGAGGAGCCAGTTTTTGTGTGATTTCATTATCCTCATACATCATTAAAATGTACTGAAATGATTGCAAATATTTTAAACTGTAAGCATTTCCAAAAACAGTCAACACCACATTTGATTGCTCTGAAAGATTTTGCAGGAAAAGCAAATCTTCGGACTTAAGTCCAAATCTTTTGGAAGCCGAATTATTCATGCCGTGTAAACCAATTACAACTGTTTCATATTGGCTCAACTGATCCATTAGCTGACTATAATCACCTAAATCCATATTTCCTTTAGGCATATGGTAATGGGTAAAATCAGCATATTTATTTAAATATTGTTGAAAGGTGCTATTATTATCACCTCTCAATGAAAGAGAAGCAAAACTGGTAGTATCTAAAATATGGATAGGTAGGAAATCTTTTTCATTTTTTACCAAAGTAGCGGCTTCAGCGTATAATTTTTCATTCAGATTTTTGGCTTCTGAAGAATTGAGTTTTTCATGGATATTTTCATCCTCGAGTTTTTCAAAGCCTTCTTGAAGTCCTAGTTTATATTTCGCGTGAAGGATTTTCTTCACACTTTCTTCTAATCTTTCTTCTGGGACTTCATTTTTTTTAATGGCATCTTTGATCATTTTGATGGCATTAGGAACATCCATTGGAAATAGTAGAACATCATTTCCAGCTTTAAAAGCTAATAAATCAGTTTCACCTGGCGCATAAAAATCGCTAACGCCTTTCATATTTAGTGCATCTGTGAAGATCAATCCATCAAAACCTAATTCCTCTTTTAATAAATCGGTCACTACATTTTTGGAAAGGGTAGTAGCTTTATTAGGGGTGCTGTCATAGGCAGGAATATGCAAATGTGCCACCATCATACTGTTAACGTCATTCTCAATTAGTTTTTTGAAAGGGTATAATTCTATTTCATCCAATCTTTCTTTGCTGTGATTGATGACAGGTAGGGTCATATGTGAATCTGAATCTGTATCTCCATGTCCGGGGAAGTGCTTTGCATTAGCTAAAAGCCCATTATCTTGCATTCCTTTCATGTATGCTACTCCTTTTTGCGCTACATTTTTCTTGTCTTCTCCAAAAGAACGATTTCCAATCACAGGATTTTTAATATTATTGTTGACATCCACAACAGGGGCAAAATTGACATGAACTCCAATTAATTTTGCTTGACGAGCAATCTCAGCTCCCATTTTATAGATGTAATCATTATTTTGAATAGCGCCTAAAGTCATTTGCTTAGGAAAATTCATGGTGCTGTCCAGCCGCATTCCTAGTCCCCATTCCGCGTCCATCCCTATCCATAAGGGGATTTTAGATTTGGATTGCAGTTGGTTGGTCATATTAATCTCCCTACCCGGACCACCTTGAAAAAAAATTAAGCCGCCTATATGATAATTTTCAATAAGAAGTGATAGATTTTTAGTGTGTTGATCGTCTTTGTTAGAATAAGCCGCTACCATAAAAAGCTGTCCAATTCTTTCCTCCTGACTCATTTCTTTATAAGTTTTCTCCACCCATTGTGGGTACTCTTTTTGTTGGGAAAAAAGTAAACTTGAAATTGAAAAAATCAACAGAATTGATAGTGATAAAACTTTTTTGAACATGTGGTAGTTTTGAATTTATGATAAAAGCTAAATTAACATTAAGTTTGCTTCTGAGAAAGATGATTCCTTTATATTGTTAATTTTTTCTAATTTGTTGAAATAAATTGAATTCATAATAGCAGAATCCAATTTAAACTTACATAACGATAGCTTCGTTCCTTTATTCGTTCATTTAAAAAAGTAATTATGAAGTTTCCTTCCATATTTAGATTGCCAGGACATCAAAGGTTTGAAATACAGCCTCGATATTATGATCCTATAAAAGAAGATTTAGAGAAAAGAACTAGCAGGATCAGACAAGAACTGAAAAATGAAAGAAATGGTGGCACAGCAGAAAGTATCAGAGACGCTTATAAAGCAAAAAGAGGTTCAAATCGCTCAGCCGATTTGTTTCAATTTTTGATGATTATCATAGTTGGGGTTTCGATTGGAGGATATTTAATGTATGGAGCTAATGTCTATTTTGCTTTACTATTATTAATTCCTTTATATATTATTTTAAGAAGGAGCAGGAAATGATATTATCTATACAGAAATAGCACAGAAAGTAGATTTTAATTAGTTGACCTTCAGTACTTAACAGTGCGTTTTTGTGTAATTAAATTTTAGAATCCACATAACAAAGTTAATGTCCGATATAATACAGTTATTGCCTGATGCAATTGCTAATCAAATTGCTGCAGGAGAGGTAGTCCAAAGACCGGCTTCTGTAGTGAAGGAATTACTCGAGAATTCCATTGATGCCGGAAGCAGCAAGATTAAATTAGTGGTGAAAGATGCGGGAAAGCAGCTCATTCAGGTAATTGATGATGGCTCAGGGATGTCGGAAACGGATGCAAGAATGTGTTTCGAGCGTCATGCAACCTCTAAAATCAGGAAATCAGAAGATTTATTTGCTTTAAATACCATGGGCTTCCGAGGTGAAGCCATGGCCTCAATTGCAGCGGTGGCGCAAGTAGAGCTTAAAACCAAAAAAGCAGATGCTGAGTTAGGTGTTTTGCTGCAAGTGGAGGCTTCAGAAGTCAAGAATCAATCGCATACAGCACACACTGGCGGTACTACCATTTCAGTAAAAAATCTATTTTATAATGTTCCTGCAAGGCGTAATTTCTTAAAATCCAATCCAGTGGAAATGCGTCATATTATAGATGAATTTCATCGTGTAGCTCTAGCAAATCCTCAAGTAGCTTTTAGTCTGCATCAGAATGATATGGATGTTTACCAGTTGAATGCTGGCAAACTGAGTCAGCGGATCGTAGGCTTATTTGGGAAAAACTATCAGGAGCAATTGGTAGCTTGTGAAGAAAATACTGACCAATTGAAAATATATGGCTATATCGGAAAGCCAGAATTTGCTAAGAAAACCCGGGGAGAGCAGTTTTTCTTCGTCAATAATCGCTATATCAAAAGTGGTTCTTTGCACTATGCGGTAGTGAATGGATTTGAAGGGTTATTGGCGAAAGAAGCACACCCATTTTATGTACTTTGTATAGAAATTGATCCGAAAAGAATTGATGTAAATGTTCATCCTACGAAAACAGAAATTAAGTTTGATGACGAGCGAATGGTATATGGGATTTTAGCAGCTGCTATTCGTCAGGCTTTAGGAGCGCATAATGTAGCCCCTGCATTGGATTTTGACAGCGATGTAAATTTCAGTTTTAATGCACCGCGAAGAAATAGAGTTGATGATTTTGCTACCAAAACTTCTAATTATCAAAAATTCAAACAACCAAAAGATAATGATGGGGAGTGGGATAAGATTTTATCCAATTTTCAGGAATTGAGCCAGAAAATAAGCCAAGAGGAAGAAGGTGACAGTAGTAGAGATGCAAGTCAGCAGTCAATGACTTTTGGGAGTGCAATTAATGACGAGAATGAAAGCAAAATTCCTCAAAGTGAAAGGGTAGAAACTAAATCAAGCATATTTCAAATCCATCAGAAATACATTGCCACTCAGGTGAAATCAGGGTTGATGTTGGTTGATCAGCAAGCAGCTCATGAGCGGATTTTATTTGAGAAATTCAACCGTCATTTGCAAAATAGCGATGGCAGTTCACAGCAATTTCTTTTTCCTGAGCAAGTCCAGCTATCAGCACCAGATTATGCTTTGGTAATGGATATGGAGGATGAGTTAAAAGCTTTAGGATTTGTGATTTCTTCTTTTGGAAAAGACACGGTGGTAATCAATGGCGCCCCAACAGAATTGACCGATACCTCTGTAAAATCTGTGTTTGAAGGGCTAATTGACCAGTTTAAGCATAATAAAAATGTGTTGAGTGTATCGAAAAATGAAAATATTGCCCGTTCTTTGGCAAAAAGGTCAGCTATAAGAGCAGGACATAAGTTGAATGGAGAGGAAATGAATGCCTTAATTGATAAACTTTTTGCTTGTCAAAACCCTAATTATGCGCCATCAGGCAACTCAACTTTTATTATTTTTGACCTTAATAAAATTGCAAGCTTCTTCAGTTAGTTAGAAGCTATACTAATATATTACAGAATTCATATACTAGAAATTTATGTTCGCAAGACTAACCCCGGTTGTTAAAAACCTTCTTTTAATCAATATAGCTTTATTGCTAATCCCTTCTTTCATGAATTTTGAGTTGGCTCAATATTTTGGCTTACGCTATATTTTTGCTGATTCATTTCAACCCTTTCAGTTCATTACTTATATGTTTCTACATGCTGGTTTTGGACATTTGTTAGGGAATATGTTTGCCTTATTTATTTTCGGCCCAATGTTGGAAAGATTCTGGGGTTCAAAAAAATTCTTTATTTTTTATATGGTTACCGGAGTTGGCGCAGGTTTTCTTTATGGGGTTGTGAATTTCATTGAAATGCAACAATTGGAAAGTACCGCTGAGCAATATATTGAAAATCCTAACTATGAAAGTTTTGTTTCATTTGTGCAAGAAAATGCGGGTTATGCTTACAGGCAATGGTATGATTTTATAGACGCCTATGGGGAGAATCCTAGCAAACAAGAATACATTGACGGTAGTATTCAAAGAGTAAAAGAAGTAGTTAGATTTCAAGGAAATGTCCCATTGATTGGAGCTTCAGGAGCAGTATTTGGAATACTGTTTGCATTTGGTTTTCTATTTCCAAATACAGAATTATTTTTACTATTTCCGCCTATTCCCATCAAAGCCAAATACCTTGTAACCTTCTATGGTTTATATGAGTTATATGCAGGCATACAGAATGTTCCAGGAGATAACGTAGCGCATTATGCCCACTTAGGAGGAATGTTGATTGCGTTTATTCTGTTAAAGATTTGGCAGAAAGATAAGACAAGATTTTATTAAAGAAGATGGCAGGATTTTTTGATGAGTTAAAACAAAATTTTGAGAGACCTAATAATGCTTTAAACCAGTTGATTATCATCAATGCTGTGGTTTTTGTGGGATTAGGTTTATTAGCTTTGATTGGTAAATTTTCAGGTGTAGAAGGGCTTTATGCGATAGTAGATGCGCAATTTACCATTCCACCAGATTTAGAAAGGTTTATTTACAGACCTTGGACCATCATTACCTATGCCTTCTCCCATGCAGGTTTCTTTCATATTTTAATGAATATGCTAGTGTTATACTGGTTTGGTATGTTGATTTCTCAATACCTTGGAAGCGCAAAACTTGTTAATTTATATGTTTTGGGTGCTTTAGCTGGTGCTGTCATTTTCATACTAGCCTATAATTTAATTCCCTTTTTAGCTGAAAGAACTACAAGTGGAATGGTAGGAGCGTCTGCAGCAGTTTATGCAGTAGCTACTGCAGCTGCAACTTTATTGCCTGATCACAGATTTCATTTGATATTTATTGGGCCAGTTAAGATTAAATACATAGTGGCAGTTTATATTTTATTGTCTTTGTTAAACTCAGCAGGGCCTAATGCCGGAGGAAACTTAGCCCACTTAGGTGGAGCAGGAATTGGCTTTTTATATGTTAGAGGTTTACAAGCCGGAACTGATTTTGGGTTGTGGATCCAAATGACCTTAGGTTTTATTCAAAGCATCTTCAAGTCAAAACCAAAAATTAAAGTTACCTATAAGAAGAAGGAAACTGCAGGGGCTTCAAAAAGTAGTGGTAAATATTCTTCTCCTGCTTCCTCAGTAGAACAAGAAGAAATTGACAGAATCCTAGATAAAATTTCTGAAAAAGGATACGAAAGCCTTAGCAAAGACGAAAAGCAAAAGCTTTTTAATGCAAGCAAAAAGTAATTACGAATTACGAATTTTATAATTACGAATTAGGGCGTTTCAATTTTTTAAAGCCATTGTAGTTGATTAATAACCTTTCCTTAATTTAATAATTGGAAAAAGATCGAAATTTTAAATAAAAATGGAATAGAGTTAATGTCAGAAAATACCACCAATTCCTAATTCGTAATTCCCAAATTCGTAATTAAATCTGTCCGATCACATACATTTTCTCCATAGTAGGATTATCACTTCCGCCTCTTGGTTCAAGGGTTACGGCAAAAGCAGAGGCTTTTCCAGTCGTTTTCATCTTAAGCAAGCGAGTCATGTCGCCAGCTACATCAAAAACACCCATATCTACTGGAGTCCCATCAACAATAGCCCAAAGCTGATATTGATTATCCGCCTCATTGGAAGGCATTTTCTTGGCATTTAGGAATACCTCATTGGTTTTTTTGTTCCAATGTACAAAGGCTTGAGCTTCAGGAGCAATGTCTAATCCTTTCATAGGAACAGTTTCAATACCCGGCTGTCTAAGGATTTCAACATTCTCCGCATATTGCTCCATTTGGTTTTTCACCACATTATATTGCTGAGCCATGCTTTGATTTTGAGCAATGATATTAGATAATCTTGCTTCAGTGTCTTGCCATTGGTTATAATAATAAACACTAAATGCTATTCCAAATACAGCTACTATGCTTGCAGCAGCAGATAAATAAGGGTAAATGGAAAATGCTTTTGTCTCTTTTTTGATTTCTTCTTGAACAAGTTCTACTTCAGAATCATCTCCATCAGAAGTCATCTCCAATCCCAAATCTTTAAAAAGTGCATTTTTGGATTGGTCTGGAGGAGTAATACTTCCTTCTTGACCTAATGCAAATAAGGTTTCCTCAGCCTCATCTATGGCTTTTCTTACTTCCTCATGCTCTTCTGCATACTGAAGCAACTCTTTTGTTTCGGACTCATTTAATTGACCCAAAACAAAAGCTTCGATTACTCCTGACGATATGTATGCTTCTATCTTACTCACAATAATAATTCTCTTAATGTACGCATAGCTGTCCTAGCTCTGGTTTTGACAGTCCCTAATGGAATGTCAAATTCCTCAGCAATTTCAGTTTGCGTATAGCCTTTAAAATACATTTGATCAATTACAAATCGAAGTTCATCTGAAAGCTTATCTAATACTTTCTCTAACCCTATTCCATCAATTGATTGTTCTGTGGAATTTGCATTGTCAATGGTATGTACGTTGTCTGAGACTGAATCGGTTTTGCCTGTTTTCTTTATTTCTTTTGATCGAAGTTTATCAATGGAGGCATTACGGCTAATATTCACTAACCAAGTGTATAATCGACCTTTTTCAGCACTATAAGCATTTATGTTTTTCCAGGCTTTCATGAAAACATCGTGCAAAACTTCCTGAGCTACTTCTTCTGATTTAACAATTCTTATGATAACTCCATATATAGCTCCACTGTAATTATCATACAAATATTCAAAAGCACTGGATTTCTGTGCTTTCAGTTCTTTTATGAGAACCTCTTCCGATATTTTAACTGCTGGTGCTATAGTTTTGAATTTCTTTCGCTAAATAAATGATATTAGCCCAATAAAAAAAGCTGTTAAGCAAATTCAACTAATTAAATCTGCTTAACAGCTTTTTGTTTTATTTCTGTTTAAGCGCTAGCTCGAACTTCCTAGCTCATGCTTTCCTGTCCTAGCCTAGCTCGTGCTGTAAAAGTAGGAGGTACGAGCTAGGAAGCTCGCACCAGCTCTTGATATTAAAACCCTTAAGGTTTTGTCATAAATTTATATATGAATCACCTCATCATAAGCAGCCGCAGCAGCTTCCATCACAGCTTCACTCATAGTTGGGTGAGGATGAACTGTTTTAATCAATTCATGACCTGTGGTTTCTAATTTTCTAACGGCAACAATCTCAGCAATCATTTCGGTAACATTAGCTCCAATCATGTGGGCGCCCAATAATTCACCATATTTTGCATCAAAAACCAATTTTACAAAACCATCTTTAGCTCCTGCAGCACTGGCTTTTCCTGATGCTGAGAATGGGAATTTACCAATTTTCAAATCGTAACCTGCTTCTTTAGCCTGCTTTTCAGTATAACCCACTGAAGCAATTTCTGGGCTGCAATATGTACAACCCGGTATGTTTTTATAATCTAATGGCTCAGGGTTTTCTCCTGCTATTTTTTCTACACAGATAATTCCTTCAGCAGAAGCTACGTGAGCCAATGCAGGGCCGTGAACGATATCACCTATAGCATAAACACCCTCAACATTGGTTTTGTAAAAATCATCAACCAATACTTTTCCCTTATCAGTTGAAACCCCAACATCTTCCAATCCAATTCCTTCTAAATTGGTAGCTACTCCAACGGCAGAAAGTACTACATCACACTCTAGTTTTTCTTCACCTTTAGCAGTTTTAACCGTCACTTTGCAACCGCTTCCTTTGGTGTCAACTGAAGTTACTTCTGAGCTCGTCATGATATTGATCCCCGCTTTTTTGTAAGTTTTAGCTAAAGCTTTCGAAACTTCTTCGTCTTCAACAGGCACAATTCTGTCCATAAATTCCACTATGGTAACTTCCGTTCCGATTGCATTATAGAAATACGCAAACTCAACACCAATCGCACCAGAACCTACTACAACCATTTTCTTTGGTTGTTTTTCTAAGCTCATGGCTTTTCTGTACTCTATGATTTTCTTCCCATCAATTGGAAGATTTGGTAATTCTTTTGCTCTACCTCCAGTGGCTAGAATGATGCTATCAGCTGAATATTCAGTTTTTTTACCGTCAGCTTCTACTTCAACCTTTTTACCAGATTTCAATTTTCCGTAGCCCATTATCACATCAATCTTGTTCTTTTTCATCAAGAATTGAACACCTTTGCTCATTCCATCAGCAACACCACGGCTTCTCTTTACCATTCCCGAGAAATCAGCTTTGGCATCTTTCACAGTAATTCCGTAATCCTCAGCATGGCTGATATATTCAAATACATTAGCACTTTTCAATAATGCTTTAGTTGGGATACATCCCCAGTTTAAGCAAATTCCGCCTAAACTTTCTTTTTCAACGATAGCTACTTTTTTACCTAATTGTGAAGCACGGATTGCGGCTACATAACCACCAGGACCTGAGCCCACTATAATAATATCATATTTTGATGCCATAATATCTATTAATTAAATTTTGGATTCATTTTAATTCGTTGACAAATTTAATGGAAAAGGGGCTAGAAAAAAATTTTCGCTGACTTTGGATGATGAATACTTCTATAATTCCATTGGGTTGTATTTTTTGCTGTTCGGGCTATATTATACATGATGATTAATCCCAGAATAAATGAAATGACTACTTTGATTTTATAAGAATTAATTTTCGATATAGTTTCTTTGGAAAACACAACTATTTGCAAAATTATGATTGGAAAAATGGGTGTTAAAAACCTAGCTGTTTCATCTAATTCAAATTCTGGCATTGTTAAAAACAAAACTAGGTAAGTAGTAAAAATTGTTAATGGAAGGATTTTATTTTTTTGAATTATTAAAAGTATTAGAAGCAGAAGCATCAAAAATAGAGCGTACATTGTGTTCTCCGTCTCTTTTAATGGAATAAAGAAACTTAAAAATTCAGTCGAAAGTGTTTTAAGGTTTATATAAAAATCCACTGCAAATGGCCTATCAGAGAAATTGAATTCTTCAGGAAACTGGATTTTTTGGTTTATATTCCAAATAAAATTAGGCGTTACAATCAGTAAATTTGTAAATGCCATTTTAAATATGAATTTCCAATTCTTATTTCTTATAAAAATGATTAAGTGATTGATTGAAAGACCTACAACAATAAAAACTCCTGCATTTCTTTGTAAACACATTAAAGCCAATAAGATGGATGAGAGTACTAAACTGTAATATTTTCTCTTGTCTTTAAACCAATTTTGATAGTAGTACAATCCTGAAAATAGTAAGAAAGTGAAGAAGGTTTCCGACCACAGGAAGCTACTCATTAAATAAGGGTACACGCTGATAACAAAAACTGCTAAACTTATTAGAGCTTTTTCTTTATCGTATAGTTGTTTAAAGAACAAATAGATGAACAAGAAAGAAGATAAAAATATAATTGAGTGAAAAGTATAATAGGTCGTTTCATTAAAGAAACTGAGAATGATAGGAAAGAGAGGCGGCCAAAAGACGTATGTTCCACCATCCCAAGCAAGAAATACCCTATCGGATTGAAAGCTTCTGGATGCCGCCCAATAATGAAAAGAGTCTGAGGTCCATATTAAACCACCAAAAGTACTGTAGATATAAATGCCTAATGCAAGCAATAGTAGTCCACCAAATAGTTGCCATTCGTACCTTTCAATCACACTTTTTATCTCTATTTTAGCTTTCATTTTCTTAATTAGCTTATTCCTTGTAATTTTAGGCTTTTTACAATCAACTACAAACCCATTATGACAAAACTATTAGAAGGAAAAACCGCACTTATTACAGGTGCTTCAAAAGGAATAGGTAGAGCTATAGCTGAAAAATATGCCGAACAAGGTGCTAATGTAGCCTTTACTTTTTTATCAAGCGTTGAAAAAGGACAAGCTTTGGAAAAAGAATTATCAGATGCTTATGGTGTGAAAGTAAAAGGTTACCGTTCCGATGCCTCTGATTTTAAAGCAGCGGAGGAATTAATTGCAGGAGTGGTTGCTGATTTCGGAAGCTTAGATGTTTTGGTGAACAATGCAGGAATCACAAAAGACAATCTATTGATGAGGATGACAGAAGAAATGTGGGATGATGTGATCAATATCAATTTGAAATCTTGTTTCAATACCGTGAAAGCGGCTAACCGTACTTTTATGAAGCAAAAAAGTGGTTCTATTATCAATATGACTTCGGTTGTTGGGATAAAGGGAAATCCAGGACAGGCAAATTATTCTGCTTCTAAAGCTGGAATTATCGGCTTTACTAAATCTGTTGCTTTAGAATTAGGCTCAAGAAATATTCGCTCTAATGCCATTGCTCCTGGTTTTATAGAAACCGAAATGACGGATGCTTTAGATGAAAAAACAGTTCAAGGATGGAGAGATGCTATTCCTTTGAAACGAGGTGGCAGACCTGAGGATGTTGCAGATTTATGTGTCTTCTTAGGTTCTGATATGTCTTCTTATATCACTGGACAAGTGATTCAGGTTGATGGTGGAATGTTGACTTGATATCAATAACTATTTATAAGCTTCAGTCTTAACTTTTCCAAAGTTCGATTAATAAAAAATGTAGGGAATGCCAAAACTATTTCTACTTAGACAAACACCAACTTTGGAAAAGTTGAAATAGGATTAAATTTAAATTCAGAGGAAAAAGAAAAGGCTGTCAAAATGAATTGACAGCCTTTTTAATTGGTTTTAGGTGAAGCTTATTTCTTCACTAATTTATAGCTTTCACGTTTTCCGTTAGCTTCTACAAATATGTGGTAGATGCCAGGTTTCAGATCAGATACTTCTAAAGTTTCATCATGTGTACCTATCACATTTTCTAATGAGATGGACTGAACTTGTCTTCCAACTGCATCATAAACATTGATATTTACATTCATGGCTTCTTCACTATTAAACCTTAAGGTAGTTTGATCAACTGCTGGATTAGGGAAAATTGTAAAATCAGTAATTTTACTTTGATTTTCCACTCTTCCGCTAGAAGAAACATTAATAGTATAATCTTCTACTTCTCCATATGAGAATGTCTCACAAGAACTAGCATTAGCATTATACTTCATAGTCACTCTCATTCGAGTAGCTCCTGTTAAAGCATTGCTTGGAACGCTTATGCTTCCACTTATTGCAGTATTGGTAGTCCTGCTTCTGCTATAAACCGCCTCACCTGCATCATTGAAGTCACCATCCTGATTCCAATCGATCCACACATTATAGGCTTCTCTGTAAATTGTTCCTGCCCAAGCTGGATTGATTGTGATGTTATAGCTACTGCCTCTAACCACATTGGTACTTTGGCTAGTGAAATCAGCGTATCCGCCATTTGCACCTGAAGTATTATCTATGCTACCAAATCTTACTCTTTGAATCCATTCGTCAGCAACACTGTTACCTTTAGAATCGCAATAGTTTACTTCAACTTGAGCGCTTTCAGTTGTGAATGTTGAGATAGAAGAATAATCACTATCAGAACTAGAGCAGCTAGATCTTACTCTCCATTCGTAAGTAGTTCCGGCAGCAGCTCCTGTTAACGCAAGACTGTTTGAAGTTGAATTGAAGTTAGACCAAGTTGAAGAACCTGCTGCTCTTAATTGAATGTCATACTCATTCGCAGAAGAAACGCTATTCCAATTAAGCGTAAAAGTAGTTTCTGTTACATTTGAAGCATTTAATCCTTCAGGTGTCTCGCAAGTTGGTGCACTTGAAGTCGTGATGTTAACGGTATAATCCTCAACTTCTCCATAGCTGAAAGTTTCGCAAGGAGTTGAAGCGCCATTATATTTCATTGAAACTCTCATTCTGGTTTCGCCAGCGCTAACATTTGAAGGAATAGCTAAGGTTCCTGTTACCGTAGAACTGCTTAATGATCCAGCATCATATACTAATTCATTAGCATCATCGAAATCACCATCTTTATTGAAATCTATCCAAATTCTCCAGTACTCATTGTAAGCAGTACCAGAAAAAGCAGGAGATAAACTAACATTATTGATAGAGCCTATGGCTAAATCTACTGAAGTGGAAGTGAAATCAGCATACCCACCATTAGCTCCAGAAGAATTGTTTAATCCTCCTACAGTTACGTTTGCAATCCATTCGTCTGCTACGCTATTTCCTTTTGAAGCACAGTAAGTGATTTCTGGATCTGTTGGGTCTGTTGGATCTCCTCCACCGTCATTGCTAACAAATCCTTCTCTAAATCCACCAGTGTCAAATAAAGCTCTCATTCTGCTTTTTTGTCCAGCTGAAAACATATACATACAAGCATCATCTACATAATCCATGTAGTTCATAGTCATGTCATTTCCAGGAGCCGAACAGCTATTGGTTGGGTAATTTGGACAACCATAATTAGGGTTTCCTGAAACAGGAGTATCAGTCACAAAGTCATCTACATTACAACCACCATCGCCCCAAATGTGACGAAGATTCAGCCAGTGTCCCACTTCATGAGTTGCGGTTCTACCTTTATTAAATGGAGCAGATAAGAAGAATCCAGTTCCTTTATCAGCGCTTCCAAAATACTGAGGGCTCATTACAACCCCATCAGTTGCTAAACTTCCACCAGGAAATTGAGCATATCCCAAAATTCCTCCCCCAATATTACAAACCCACATGTTCAAGTAGCGAGAGGCATCCCAAGGAGCAACTCCACCTTGTGAAGTTTTTTTCATATCGTCATTTGTTCCCCAAGAAGTTCTTGAAGATGATTTTCTAGTAATCCCTGAAGTGGGATTTCCACTAGGGTCACTTGTGGCTAATACAAATTCAACCTCAATATCAGAAGCAAGAGAAGCAAATTCATTTGGAACTTGGTTTGCATCACTATTTAACCTTCTGAAATCTTCATTCAAAACATCAATCTGCGATTGAATTTGAGCAGTGCTAATATTTTCATTTGAATTTGCATAGATAACATGAACTACAACAGGAATTGTTATGGTTCCGTTTACTGCTGCATTTCTTGCTTGCTCGCTGTTGTTGATAAATTGTTGAGTCCGTTTTTCAATTCCATCCATTTTAAGTTGTAAAGATGGGTTTTGTTGTACTTGTTGCTCATAAACGTCCATGGTATGACAGTTACGATCTTGGGCTTTAGTTGAAATACTTAATGCAGTAAACATTAAGCAAAACATAAGTAATTTTTTAATCATAATTTTAGTTTTTGAGTTAGACATTAAATTGAATTAAATCAAGTTTGAATCAATTCATATTTTTCAGGATGCTATTTAATAAAATTATTTAACAAAATAAAATACTATTTAAATTACTTAATAGGCAATAAAATATATGTATAATGCAATTTTAGCTATTAAATCGCTTTTTCAGCCATTTAATCTATATTTAAACAATATAAAGGTTAGTGATAAAGAATACTTTTTATTTGCATAGAAAAAATGATGTAAGATTTGAATCTTTATCTATTTAAAATTTGCCTTTAATTTCATTTGAGAGTCAATTATTGTTAATTCATTACTTTGAATCAATTCGAACTTATTAACTTTAGCTACCGTTTAGCTGAAAAATCAGATTAAAAGGAGATCAATTATCTCTAGCGGAAATTCTTTTAGATAAATAATATTATGTATACTAATTTTGATGATTTAGATAGAAACTCAAGACTTTGGGTATATCAAGCAGATAGACCATTTAAGGAGGAGGAAAAACAATTTATTTTACAAAAAGGTAAAGTATTTGTGGAAAATTGGACTGCTCATAATAAAGCATTAGAAGCCTCAGTTGAAATGAGATATAATCATTTTATCATACTTGCAGTTGATGAAACAAAGGCTCCTGCAACAGGTTGCTCAATTGATAAATCAGTACATTTTATAAAGGCTTTAGAAAATGAATTGAAAATAAATTTACTCGATAAAAGTAATATTGCATTCTTAAAGGGAGATGAAATCATATTACAAAAATTACCTTTTATTAAGTCTAAAGTAGAATCAGGTGAGATTACTCCAGATTTGTTGACTTTTAATAATATGGTAACCACAAAAGCAGATTTTGATTCTAGTTGGATCATCTCAACAAGTAAAAGCTGGATGGGAAGATTTTTTAAATTAGAAGCATGATTTTTTTAACTTGGGCGTTTATAGGTTTGGGATGTTTTTAATTTTTAAATTTTGATAAAAATAAAATTAATATTATTTGTTTCGACTTTACTTTTTTTGACTTCATGTTCAACTTTTAAAAGAGCGGAAAAGAAATTTGAAAATGGAGAGTTCGATTCTGCTATTGACTTATATCAACAAGCCTTAAAAAAGGATGATAATCTTGCGCAAGCGTTATTTTCAATTGCAGAATCATATAGATTATCAAATCGGCTTGAAGCTGCAGAGCCATATTATAAAGCCTCCATAGATTCGGGCTATACAGAAGATGAAGTATATTACAATTATTCTTTATCCCTAAAAGCGAATTCAAATTATGATAAGGCAAAAGAAGTTTTGGAAAATTACCTAATCGATGCCAATAACCCTGAAATCAAGAGATTAGCAGAATTTCAATTAAAGAATTTATATAATATTGATGAAATTCTGGAAGACCAAACATTCTACACAGTAAAAAATCTAACCGAAATTAATACTCCTGCCGCTGAGTATGCACCTTTTTTTCATAAAAATGAACTGTATTTTACTTCCACACGCGATGAAGAAGGGAGAATTTACAAAGCTACGGGTGATAATTTTTCTGATATTTATAAAGTAAAATCTAAAGGAGCAAATGTGGATACTGCATCCATTGAAAAATTGCCTTCTATTATAAATTGGGCAGATGCAAATGAAGGATCTGTCGCCATTGATTCAAGAGGCAGAACCATGATTTTTGCTCGTGGAAATACGGGTAAAAGAAAAGGCCTTAATGATGTCAATTTATACATAACTCGTTACAGAAATGGAAAGTGGTCGGAACCAGAACTTATGAAGATCAACGATCCAGAAGCATGGAATTCTACTCCTGCTTTTAGTGAGGATGGACGTACATTATATTTTTCCTCTACTAGGGAAGGAGGCTATGGTGGTGTGGATTTATATTCAGCTACTGTGAACAGCCGTGGCGAATGGGGAAATGTGAGGAATTTAGGAGATAAAATCAATACTCCTGAAGATGAGATGTTTCCTTCTGCTTCTCAAGATGGTAAATTATACTTCTCTTCAAATGGTCATCCGGGATTAGGTAAGCTTGATATTTTTGTTGCGGAAAGAAAAGGCGGGCAAATCACTATTTCCCATTTGGGTAAACCGATGAATTCAAATAAGGATGATTTCGCAGTATTTTTGTATTCTCCCGATAGAGGATTCTTTTCCAGTGACCGTCCTGGTGGAGAAGGCAGAGATGATATTTACACCTTCAAAAATGAAGACCCTAATTTAAAAATTGTCAACTATTTTTTAGCAGGAGTAACTACCACTCATAACGCTAATGATGATGAAGTGATTTTACCTGGTGCGAATGTGAGAATGTTTTCTCAGGATAGCGTTTTGCTAGGAGAGATATTAACGGGTCAAGATGGTAAATTCAATTTCAGAGTATCAGAAGAGGAAGATTACTTTATAATAGCTGAAAAAGATAACTATTTCACGACAAGAAAGACATTCTCTACAGTAGGAAAGACGGTAGATAAAACTCAACTGACTTCCCTAATTACTAATAAAGTGTTCGAGACGGAAATTTTATTGGAAGAAATCATTTTGGATAAAGCCTTTGAGTTGGAAAACATCTATTATGATTTCGATTCTGCCAATATCCGCGCTGATGCAGCTATTGAATTAGATAAATTGGTTACCATTTTAAATGATAATCCACCCATTAAGATAGAATTGAGTTCGCATACGGATGCTAGGGGAGAGGCCGCCTACAATCAGGAATTATCAAAGCGTAGAGCCGAATCAGCGGTTGCCTATATTATTTCTCAAGGAATTGACCCTGTTAGGATAAAAGCTAGAGGGTATGGAGAAAGTCAATTGATTATTGAAGACGCGCAAACTGATGAAGAACACGAAACCAACCGTAGAACAGAATTCAAAGTAACCGAATACGATAAAGAAATAGCCAGAAGAATTAGAGAACAAGAAGAAGCCCAGTTCAAAAAGAATAATGTAGAGATTGAAATAAAAGAAGAGAAGGAAGTTCCTGATGAGGCAGAAGCGGATGAGTTTGATTTTAATTAAAGCCCCAAAAGCCCAAAAGCCCCCTAACCCCCAAAGGGGGAACACGCATGGATTTTGCGGAGCAGTAAAATTGAGACAGCATCTTTACTTTTAAATGAAAAGAGCAAAATAATGTGACTCAGGAATATTCTGTATCACATTAAAATAAATAAGTATAATCTGTGAGAAAATTCCCCCTTTGGGGGTTAGGGGGCTTTTGGGTTTAGGGGGCTATTGAATTACCACCCTAATATTCTCTTGCAATCCGTTATGATTTACTTTTAGTATATACATACCAGATTTTAGTTTTTGATTGATTTGCAAGCTGCCATCAGTGTTGAAGTTTCTAAATTCTTGAACCATTGCACCAGATAAATCAAATAAACCTACATAACCTAAATCTTCTCTAAACTCACTTGGTACTTGAATTTTTAAGTTTGAAGCATCTTTCACCGGATTAGGTGAAACTGCCAACTTACCTTCAAAGCCCACTTCAACTTTCACTACAGGTGAATATTCAAAACTAGCATCAATGTCTACTGCATTTAATCTGTAGTAAATTACTCCAAATGGTGCATTTCTATCGGTAAAGTCGTAATGTACATCTGACATGCTTTCACCCAAACCTTGCACTAAGCCAATTTGCTCCCAATTTTCTTGATCTAAGGAACGCTCAATTTCAAAGTGAGAAAAGTTTTCTTCTTTGGCTGTTACCCAATCTAAAGCAATGTTTTTACCTGATTTCGAGGCGGAGAATGATTTTAGTTCGATTGGTAGCGAAGTACTTCCTCCAGAGTCAATGAATTCTTTTATAGTTGGATTGTCAATTGCCAAGTCATCATCAGATTTAAATTCACCTTCAGGATTTTCTCGTGGGTCTTCCCCATTTACAGATGCACCCCCATTAAATTGAGGGTTGTCATCGTAGATATAAAATTTATCATTAGTTTCAATAGTTGCTCCACCAGCTGCAGAAAACTCACCTCCAACGGCAACAAAGCCTTCACCAGTGTTATCAAAATCCAAACCTCCTGCTGTACTTAAATCACCTAATATTATTAAAACTCCTCCATCATTAACTATGATTGATGATCCTCCAGCTGCATTTACATTTCCACTTATCACTAAAGTGTCATTAACAATTAATCTTATGTCACCTCCAACTCCCAAATTTCCATTTCGGGTAACATAACCAAATACTATTACATCGTCTGTGGCACCACCTAGGTTAGTACCAGGATTGTCATTAGCCCAGGTCTGTGATTTATCCCAAATTGAATTGTTTTCCCAATCTCCAACAGAATTATCTTCAGAAACGTAAGTGACTTGCGCAGAAGAAAAGTTAATTCCGATTGCAATTAAAAATAATAGTAATAAAACCTTTTTCATAACATTTAAATTATATCCAAATATACGGCTAAACATTTAATGTAGATGTTTTTAATAAGTGAATCACCTATGATTTCTTACATGAATCACCTATTATACGATTAAACCGTGCTTTTTGGAATTTAAGCCTATGGTTCACGCTATCAACTTGATTATTAATTCGATAAACAGTATCAAACAGCTGTTCTGTCCTTTCCAAATTGTTGATTAAAACAATTAGCCCTTTGTGGTTGGGGCTACATACGCTATATTTGCAAGCTAAAAGAAAAAAATTCATTTATGGCTGATTTTGAAAACCTACAACTGGCTAATGATAAGGGTGTACTAACCATCACCATCAACAGAGCCGAAAAATTAAATGCCTTAAATATCGCCACTATAGAAGAACTGCGTGAAGCTTTCCAAGATATTTATGATAATCCTGAAGTAAAATCTGTCATTTTAACTGGTGCTGGGGAAAAAGCTTTCGTGGCTGGAGCAGATATTTCGGAGATTTCCGAACTCAATGAAATGAATGGAAGAAAGTTTTCTGAGAATGGTCAGGAAGTTTTTGAAATGATAGAGAAATGTCACAAACCTGTCTTAGCAGCTGTAAATGGTTTTGCTTTAGGCGGAGGTTGTGAACTGGCAATGGCTTGTCATATGCGTATTGCAACTCCGAATGCTAAATTCGGTCAGCCAGAAGTAAACTTGGGTATTATCCCTGGTTATGGAGGTACGCAAAGGTTAACGCAGCTAATCGGAAAAGGAAAAGCATTAGAGTTAATGATGACAGCTGATTTTATAGGGGCTGAAGAAGCTAAAAGCTTAGGTTTAATCAACCATATAGCCGAAAACCATGAAGAATTAATGACTTTAGCTAATTCTATCTTAAGCAAAATCAATAGTAAAGCACCTTTAGCCATAGGAATGGTAATTGACAGTGTGAATGCCTATTATACAGGAGAAGAAAATGGCTACCAAACCGAAGCAAATAGCTTTGCCGCTTGTTGCAAGTCCGAAGATTTCAAAGAAGGAACAAAAGCTTTTTTAGAGAAAAGAGCTGCTGAGTTTAAAGGAGAGTAGTTAATTAATAATTAATAATTTTTGAATTAATAATTATAGAAACATGGAAATTAGGAAGATGAAGCGTCAATTTGGCCTCCATCTTCCTCATTTCCAACCCAGTCTCTCAACTTCCATCTTCCAACACCCAACTTCCCACTTCCTCCTATGAACCCACTTAAAAAATTAGCATCAGAAGCCGGTTTGTATGGATTGCCCAGCATAATGGGTAGGTTGCTGAATTATTTATTGGTTCCGATACACACAGGAGTTTTCATGCGAGAGCAATTTGGAACCATAGGGGAATTATATGCCTATGCAGCTTTTCTGAATATCATTTATACTTATGGTATGGAAACGGCATATTTCCGTTTTACCACCAAAGAAAAATCAGAGAGTTACTATTCTAACGCTTTCACTGCTGTTCTTTTAACTTCCGTCTTATTTAGTGGGAGTATTTTTATATTCGCTAATCAAATAATTCAATCCCTTGAATTGGATGTTCAAACTTACATTGTTCGATATCTAGCGGTCATCTTTTTTGTAGATGCAATAGTGGCAATTCCTCTTGCCAAACTTCGATTAGCCCATAAAGCAAGAAAGTTTGCTTTTGCCAGAATCAGCAGCATAGTGCTGAATATACTTTTCAACCTTTGCTTTTTAATGCTCTTTCCTTTTCTGGCGAAATTAGGTTTGATTAATTGGTTCAGCCAAGAACCTTATGACATTGGATATGTGTTTTTAGCTAATCTACTGGCTAATTTATCAATGGTAATTATTTTGTATAGAGAAATATTTATGCAAAAGCTCCAATTTCATTGGGCTAAGGTGAAAAAAATGCTGGTTTATGCATTGCCCATTTTAATTATGGGAGTAGCGGGTATTTCCGTTGAGCAATTAGATAAAATTATTTTCACCAATCTCTTACCTAATAATTTTTATGAAGATACAACTGCTAAAGCGGCTTTAGGCGTCTATATGGCCTCCTTCAAATTGAGTATTTTTATGGCTTTGGCAATTCAAGCTTTTCGATATGCTGGGGAGCCTTTCTTTTTTAGTCAAGCTGATGATAAAGAAGCACCAGAGCTTTTTGCTAAAGTGCTCTATTATTTTGTTTCTCTATCTCTTGTAATTTGGGTAGGGGTTAGTTTAAATGCTGATTTAATAGGGAGAATATTCTTAAGTGGTGAAGAATACCGTGAAGCACTGTTTTTAGTGCCTATTTTGCTCTTTGGTAAATTGTTTTTCGGTATCTATATCAATCTCAGTATTTGGTTTAAAGTGACCGACAGAACGTATTATGGAGTTTATATTAGTGTAGTTGGGGGACTAGTAGCATTAATGGGAAATATCATTTTAATTCCGATCTTAGGATATACAGGTGCTGCTTTAACATCAGTTTTGGCTTATTTCAGTATGATGATCTATTGCTATATCACGGGCCAGAAACATTTTAAAATTCCTTATCCTGTAGGTAAGATTACCTTAAATATTTTAATAGCGGGTGCAGTAATAGTGGCTTTTTTCTTTTTCAAACCGAGTTCAATTTGGTTAAATTACGGGTTGGGAATCGGTATTACAGTACTATATGTCGGACTGATGTTTTTATATGAACGCAAAAGGATTTTTTCCAATAAATTAAAATGATACTTTTGAGTTAGAATAATATATTATGCAAGTAAAGGTTATAAATAAATCAAATAATGAATTACCAGCGTATCAAACGCAAAGTGCTGCCGGTTTAGATTTGAGAGCTAATTTGGATGAGCCAATCAATTTAAAACCGATGCAGAGAATATTGGTGCCAACAGGTTTGTTTATGGAGTTGCCTGATGGCTATGAAGCCCAAATTCGGCCAAGAAGCGGATTGGCTTTTAAGCATGGCATTACGGTCTTGAATAGTCCTGGCACGATTGATGCAGATTATAGGGGAGAGATCAAGATTTTATTGGTTAATTTATCAGATGAAGCTTTTTTGATCCAATCTGGTGAAAGAGTTGCACAGATGGTCGTTGCAAAGCACGAACAAATTGAATGGAATTTAGTAGAAACTTTAGAGGATTCTGAAAGAAGTGCTGGTGGTTTTGGGAGTACGGGGAAATAGAGCCCCCTAGCCCCCAAAGGGGGCACTCGCACGAAAACACTTTCATTTATAATTTAAAACTTTATCACTTTATACTTTTGAATGAATAATGACAAAGTAGTAGTATAGATTAAGTTTTCTTCTTAGATAATTCTGTGCTTATTCCCCCTTTGGGGGCTAGGGGGCTTTAAGACAGCAAAAAGAGCAGATCGAAATTATTGAAATAATAATTAGCTGAAAAAACACTAATTTTAAAATTAATAAAGATTCAAATTAAAAAACTAAAGTCCATCCGTGAATATTCCCCCTTTGGGGGATAGGGGGCTAAATATAAAAATCATGAACATTATTATTCCAATGGCGGGCATGGGAAAACGCATGCGCCCACATACGTTAACGGTACCAAAACCATTAGTGCCTATCGCTGGTAAACCAATTGTACAGCGTTTGGTAGAGGATATCGCAAAAGTTTGCGGAAGTGAAGTAGATAAAATTGGGTTTATTATTAAATCTTCTTTTGGAACGGAAATAGAGCATAGCTTATTAAAAATTGCTGAATCTGTTGGAGCAGAAGGCTCTATTCATTATCAGGAAGAAGCTTTAGGAACCGCTCATGCTATAATGTGTGCTAAAGATTTGTTGGATGGAAATACGGTAGTTGCTTTTGCCGATACCCTTTTCAAAGCAGATTTCAAATTAGATACATCCGAGGAAGGCATCATTTGGACCCAGAAAGTGGATGATCCATCAGCTTTTGGTGTGGTGAAAGTGAATGATGATAACGTAATTACGGATTTCATTGAAAAGCCCAAAACTCCTGTTTCCAATTTAGCTATTATTGGAATTTACTATTTCCAAAAGGGAGAGGATTTAAGAAAAGAGCTACAATATCTTTTGGATAATGATATTAAAGATGCGGGCGGTGAGTTTCAAATCACCGTGGCATTGGAAAATATGAAAGATAAAGGCGTGAAATTGCGACCGGGAACAGTGACTGAATGGTTAGATTGTGGAAATAAAGATGCCACAGTTTATACCAATCAGCGCTATTTAGAGTTTATAAGAAGTGAAGAATTAATTAGCAAATCTGCTAAAATTGAGAACTCTGTGATAATTCCACCAGTTTACTTGGGAGAGAATGTTTTGATTAAAAACTCTGTGATAGGCCCGCACGTTTCCATCGGGAATGATTCGGAAGTAGAAGATAGTAGAATACAGAATTCCATCGTTCAAACAAACTCCATTATATCTGAAGCACAAATTAAAAACAGTATGTTAGGGAATTTTGTCATGTATGAAGGCGCAGCGAAGGATTTAAGCATTGGGGATTATAATAAGGTGATTGAATAAAATTGTGAAGATAAATTCTCAGAATATTTTTAAAATTCTATCAGTTTTCTGTCTGTTTTGCGGTCAGAGTATGATGTTATATGCTCAGACTCCAGAAACACCAGAAACACCGCAACAAGAAGATATTCTACCTGAAGCGGATCCATTAAAGGTAGACCGTTTCAATGTTGAGTTTTTGATAGTGGAGGGTATGCACTTTCTCTCGATTGATAATGCAGCCAAGGCATTGGATAGCTTTATTAAAGCTCACGAAATTATGCCTGATAATGCAGCTATAAATTTTAAAATCGCTAAAATATTAAAGGAAAGTGAGGATAGTGATCAAGCCCTATTTTACATTTCGAAAGCAACAGAGGCGGAAAAAACCAATTATTATTATCAAGCCTTAAAAGCAGAAATATTAACTGATAAAGGTGATTTATCCAGTGCAATTTCTGTTTATGAGGATTTGTATAGATTTTCAGATGAAGCTCCAGATGATTATTTATTAGAATTAGCAGCATTGTATCTTTATGATGATGAGCCTGATATGGCATTAAAAACTTACAACAGAATAGAGAGGCGATTGGGGATTTTGGAAGAAGTAAGCACCCAAAAGCAAAAGATTTATTTAAAGCAAAACAAATTAAAGGAGGCAATTGCTGAGGGTAAAAAATTAGTGGAGGCTTATCCTAAAATAGGAGAATATGCGGTCTCAGTATCTCAGATCTTGGTTTCCAATGATAAGAAAAAAGAAGCGATTGAATATTTAAAAGAGTACTTGGCTGAACACCCGAATCAAGCAGTAGCTGAAATGGAATTAGCGAAATTATATCGGCAGACTGATGAAATTGAACTCGCCTTAGATTATTTTGAAAGAGCTTTTACATCTGAAGAGATTCAGTTGGAAGATAAACTGAATAGCTTTGTTGCACTCATTCAAAAACTTTCAAAGGAAGAGGATTTAGAAAGGTTAAAAGGATTAGGTAAAAGTATTTTAGTTATTCACTCTGCTGATGCCAATGCTTATGCTGCAAATGGCGATTTATATTTCGCCCTTGATGAAAAAGACAGTGCTAAGTATTTTTACAAAAAAGCTGTTGAGCAAAATGGGAATAATTTTCAATTATGGCAAAATTTATTGTCCTTGGAAATGGAGAATGATAATTATCAAAACGTAATTGATTATGCGGATGAGGCACTGACATATTTTCCAAATCAGCCAGTTTTATACCTATATGCAGGATCTGCTCATTTTTCATTGAAAAATTTTAAAAATGCCATCATGTTCTGGGAGCAGGGAAAATCCATAGTTTATGGAAATGATAAAATGAAGAGCAGTTTTGCAGCTCAATTAGCTGATGCCTATCATGCCGATAAACAATATGAAAAAGCTTTCGAAACGTACGAAGAGGCTATCAAAGCAAATCCATCAAACTATTTTGCAATTAATAATTACGCATACTATTTATCATTGAAAAAGAAGAATTTGGACAGAGCAAAGCAATTATCTTCAAGAATGGTGAAAGATAACCCCGATAATGCTACTTTTTTAGATACCCACGCTTGGGTTTTATTTCAAAAGGAAGAATATCAAGAAGCCTTAAAGTATTTGGAAAAAGCAGTGGAAAATCAATCTTCTGCTACTATAGTTGAACATTATGCTGATGCGCTGTATAAAACAGGACAGAAGGAAAAAGCTTTAGAACAATGGAAGCGAGCAAAAGCTTTAGGTGGTGCTTCTGAATTAATTGATAAAAAAATATCTGAAAAAAAATATTATGATGCGTCTATTTAGTGTGTTGATTTGTGGTGTTGTTTTGATTTTCTCTTCTTGTGGTAAAAAGCTTTTGCCAACCTCTTCAATTGAAGAAGAGTATGCGTTAGAAAAGTTTGATTTTGAATATCTTCAAGCCAAATCGAAAATTAGTTTTAGTTCACCGGACAAAAGCTTAAGTTCAAGTGCGAACATAAGAATGAAAAAAGACAGTATTATCTGGATTTCAGTTTCTCCAATTTTTGGTATTGAAGCAGCAAGAGGATTTATTAGTCAAGATACTATCGTTTTTATGGATCGGGTGAATAAAGATGTCTATCGATATAATTATGAAACCTTAAGTAGCATGCTTAATTTTGAAGTGAATTTTGAAATGGTACAATCCATCATTTTAGGGAATCAGGTTTTCGATTTTAAAGGAGAAGATAATTTCTCAAAAAAATCAGGTGAATTAAAGATTGGTCAAAAAAGAGGAAGGTTCGAATTAGAAACAACGGCTGCCATTGATAATCGAAAAGTTAGAAATGTGAAAGTGAAAGAAATACCAGATGGAAGTAAAATGGAAATTATATTTTCCGAATTTAATATTATAGCGGAACAGGCTTTCCCTTTTAACACCAATGTAGAAATTGTATCAAAAGGCACTAAAGGTGATGAAACCACCAAAGTTGAAATTAATCATTCAAAAGTAGAGGTAGGGGATACACCAATTTCTTTTCCTTTTAGCGTACCTGGTAAGTATGAAAATTAATTTTTTCCATATAAGCTTATTTTTTATCCTATTTACATTTGGGCATTTAGCCAATGCCCAAAAATCAAGACAAGAACTCGAGAAAGAAAAAAAGGAAAATCTTGAAAAAATCAGTCAGGCAGAAAAAATATTAAATCAAACGACCTCCAAAAAGAAGGCTACTATCGGTCAGCTAAATGCCCTTAATTATAAAATTGAAGCTCAACAATCTTTAACAAATTCTATTTCTAATGAGCTTAATTTATTGAATCAAAAGTTAAATGAAATTGGGAGTATCATAAACTCAATGGAAAGCGACTTAGATAAAATGAAAGCAGAATATGCTAGTATGCTTTATGCAACGCAAAAAAGTAATCAATCTTTAAGTAAACTGGCCTATATATTTGCATCAGCTTCATTTTATGAAATGTTTATGCGCCTAAAATACATGGAGTATTATGGGAAAATGCGTAGGCAACAAGCAGCCCAAATTGAGATGATCAAGGATTTACTGATCGGACAAAAGGAGAGTGTTGAGGAAGTGAGGTTGGAAAAAAGCACTTTGTTGCAAGAACAAATTTTCAGAAATAGAGAATTAAACAAATTGAAGCAACAGCAGAGTAGCTTGGTTTCAGAGCTGAACAAGCGAGAGAAGCAAGTCAAGAATGAAATTGAGGATAGAAAAAAAGCGGTTGATAATCTTGAAAAGATCATAGCAGAATTAATTAAGAAAGAAATAGAGAAAAGCTCTAAAGGTGCTTCTTCTACTAAATTCGCACTTACTCCTGAAGCCAAAGAGCTTTCAGATTCTTTTGCAGGCAACAGAAATAAATTGTTCTGGCCAGTAAATTCAGGATTTGTGGCTCAAAAGTTTGGTACTCATCCACACCCAGTATATAAAAATATCCAAATCAATAATGATGGAATTGATATTCAAACCAATGAAAATGAAGAAGTAAGAGCCGTTTTTGATGGCCTAGTTCATTATGTAGCTTTTATCCCAGGCATGAACAATATGGTGATGGTTCAGCATGGGGAATATTTCACGGTTTATGCCAAACTTAAAGATGTAAAGGTGAAAAAAGGAGATAAAGTAGGCGCCAAACAAGCTCTTGGTGTGGTTTATACCAATAGTGAAGGCACATCAGAAATGCAATTCCAAGTTTGGAAAAATAATCAGAAACTAAATCCTGAGCAGTGGTTGTTTAAGAAGTGATGCAATAAAATTTTCTAACAAATATCCCAAATTGGGAATTATATAATTATTTATTATGTTTGTATATGCGTGTTATTGCATTTAGGACATTAAGAGAATTTTTTGAAAGACCTGAATACTCTGATTCTGAAACTGCATTGAGGTCTTGGTATCACGATGCTAAAATAGCTGAATGGAAAAACTCTAATGAATTAAAAGAACAATATAAGAATGCAAGTATTGTTGGAGATGGTCGTGTAGTTTTTAATATAAAAGGAAATGACTACCGACTGGTGGTAGCCATTGATTATGATTTTCAGGCAATATTTATAAGATTTATAGGAACTCATAAGCAATACGACAGAATTGATGCTAAAACTATCTGAATATGGAAATTAGACCAATTAAAACTGAAAGTGATTATCAATCTGCTTTAAGCAGAATAGAAGAGCTTTGGGGTGCTAAGAAAGATACTCTTGAAGGGGATGAATTGGATTTACTAATTACTTTAGTGGAAGCATATGAACTAAAGCATTATCCAATAGCTCCTCCAGACCCTATCGATGCAATTAAATTTAGAATGGAGCAGATGGGTATGTCAAAATCTGATATGGTACAATATTTAGGAAGTCAAAGTAGGGTAAGCGAGATTTTAAATAGAAAGAGAGGTTTAACTCTGAATATGATAAAATCACTTTATAAAGGATTGAAAATACCACTAGAAATATTATTAGCTTAAAAATTCATATATAGAATCCAATGTCGTTTAGTTAAGCAAACTTAAAGAAATAATCTGTATATTGTAAGGGTAT
>Ga0076930_100219_pt1 | contig 67771 bp, 59 predicted proteins | sample HotLakConsoUCCRE_FD_71149 | JGI IMG/M metagenome (GOLD analysis project Ga0076930, IMG submission 71149) | Hypersaline microbial mat communities from Hot Lake, Washington, USA - Hot Lake Consortium UCC-RE (version 3) (version 3) ...
ACAGAAAGGCGTGGCGGATGAAGGGATCGTCGCGCTCGTCCGGCGTCGCGGCGGCAAGCGCGCAGGAATCCCATTGCGCGGCCTCGACGAGGCTCATCGCCGGCGCGATCTTCAGGGTCGGACCGGTCTGCGCCGGCTGGCCCGCGCCGTCCGCCGCCGGATCGTCTTTCGGTGGAGTCTCGCCCTCGCTCAAACCCGTCCTCCCCCTCGTCGCCGCCGGAACCGACGGCATTCGATGACGGTGAGTATCTATGGCGCGAACGGCAAGACGCAATCCTCGGACAAGATTGAACCGCCACAGTGGCCTTCGATGCGTCGGCGGGCCCCGAGGGCGGCTGCCCGCATCGGTGAGGCGGAACAGGGCGAGAGGCAAGATGAGCGCGCGCGAACATGCCGACAAGTTATGGGTCAGCCTGCAGGGGCTGGGCGCCAGGCGGCTGATTGTCCTGGGGCTGGTGGGGCTGACGGTGTTTCTCACCATCGGCCTCTCGGCCTATTATCTCAGCCGCCCGCAGCTCACGGTGCTGTATTCCGGGCTCGAGCGCGAGGATGTCAGCCGCATCGGCTCGGCTCTCAACGAAGCGGGCGTCGCATTCGACATCAATACCGCCGGCGATGCCGTGATGGTGGCGCATTCGCAGACGGCGCGGGCGCGCATGCTGCTGGCCGAGAAGGGGCTGCCCTACAGCGCCAATGCCGGCTACGAACTGTTCGACGATCTCGGCTCGCTCGGCATCACCTCCTTCATGCAGGAAGTCACCCGGGTGCGCGCGCTCGAAGGCGAGATCGCCCGCTCCGTCCAGGCGATCCGGGGCGTCTCGGCGGCGCGTGTACATATTGTCATGGCTGATCCCGGCTCCTTTCGTCGCGAACAGCGCCCGCCCTCGGCCTCGGTGGTGGTGCGCATGGAATCGCCCGATGCGGGCGGGGCGGCGCAATCGATCCGCCACCTCGTCGCTGCCGCCGTACCGGGGATGAGCGTCGAGCGTGTCACGGTGCTCTCCACCGACGGCACGCTGCTGGCCTCCGGCGATGACGGCAGCAACGGTGCGTCCGGGCAGATGGCGACACTCACCGCCAGCGTCAATCGCGAGATCGAGGGCAATATCCGGCGCACCCTTGCCCCGTATCTGGGGCTCGACAATTTCGAGGTCAGCGTCAAGGCCAGCCTGAACACCGATCGCCGGGTGATCAACGAGACCATTTTCGACCCTGATTCGCGGATCGAACGCTCGATCCGCACCATCCGCGAAAACGAAACCGCGCAAAATCTTTCGCGCGACACCCCCACCACCGTGCAGCAGAACATCCCGGAAGAGGAAGTCGGCGCTGCCCCGGGCGAGCAATCGAGCGAGGAGGTGCAGCGCCGGGAGGATCTCACCAATTACGAGATCTCCTCGACACAGATCCAGACCAGCAGCGAGGGCTATGCCATCGAAAATCTCTCGATCGCACTGCTCGTCAATCACGGGCGCCTTGCCGACGCCCTCGGCGATGGCGCAGGCGAGGCCGAGATCGCCGGGCAGATCGCCGAAATCGAGGCGTTGGCCGCATCGGCTGCCGGTCTGCGCGGTGATCGCGGCGATACGCTCAAGGTCGCGGTGGTGAACTTCCTGGAGGATAACGGCAATTTCGCACCCGTACCCGGCCCGGCCGTGAGCGAAATCCTGCTGCGGCAGACGGGCAATATCGTCAGCGCCCTCGCCATGTTGTTGGTGGCGGCCATGGTGATCTGGTTCGGCCTGCGTCCCGCCGTCAACGCCATCGTGCAGCGTCCGCAGGGCGAAGAGCAGCAGGCGATCGAGCAGGCCGCGACGCCGGTTGCAATCGAGAGCGAAGGGGCCGGTTACGGGCCCGCTGCCCTGGCTGACCGCATGGCGGGTGGATCAGGGGATGTCGATCTGATCGCCGACGTTTCATCGAGGTTCAACACGAATACCGTCAAGCGCCTCGAACAGATCGTCAATCTCAACGAGGAGCAGGCCGTGCACATCCTGCGCCAGTGGATGCGTGAAAGCGAGGATGCCTGATCATGGCGCGCCCGATCCAGAGCTGCCTTGAGGAATTCCAGCTCCTCCCCGCACCCGAACCGGTTCACGAGGGGCGTCCGGCGCGTCATATCGCGGAAGCCCGGCGCGCCGGAGCTTCCGAGGATGCCTGGCAGCGCGGCTATGAGGAAGGTCGCGCAAAAGCCCAGGCCCAGGCCGATGCGCAGCTGGCGGAAGCGCTCGAACAGGCGCGTGCGCAGGCTGATGCGGCCGGTCGCGCCGAGGCCGCCCGTGAAACCCGCAAGACGGTGACCGCCGAACTCACCGCAATACATGAACGCGCGCTCGGGGAAGCGCGCGCCACATGGGTCGCGGAGGAATCGGCGCGCCTGACCGAGGCGCTCGAATCGGGGCTGGCGGATCTGCGCGTGCGTCTTGCCGGAAAGCTTGCCCGCGCGCTGGAGCCCTTTCTCGCCGAAGCCCTGCGGGAGAAGGCCTGCGCCGAGATGGCGCGCATGCTGGAGCGCCTCTTCGCCGCCGGTGAGGCCGGTGCCGAGATCCGCGTCGAGGGTCCGCAGGATCTGCTCGACGCCCTGCGCGCGGCCCTGCCCGAGCACCCCGGTCTCGTCATGCATGCGGTGCCGGGGCGCGCCGATATCCGCGTCAGCTGCGCCGATACCACCCTCGAAACCCAGATCGCGCAATGGTCCCGGATCCTGTCCGGCGATGTGAGCCAGCCCTGAGGAATCCCGGTCATGGACGACAAGCAACCCCAGGAAATCATCATCGTGCGCCGCAAGCGCGACCCTGACGCAGGTGAAGCCAAGAACAGCGTCTGGAAGATCGCCTTCGCCGATTTCATGACCGCAATGATGGCCTTCTTTCTGGTGATGTGGCTCATCAACGTCACTGATGACGACGCCAAGGAGATGGTGGCGAACTATTTCAACCCGATCAATCTGGCCGAGGCGACGAGCGACCGCAAAGGCCTGCGCGATCCCGAATCCTCGTCGAGCGGCGTTGATGGCGACGAGCATTCCACTATCGTGCCCCCGCGCGGTGATCCGGGCGAGGGCGGGGAAGGGTCCGATGTCGCCGGCGGCGAGCGCCCGCGCTTCTCCGAAAGCGAGCTCTTCCACGATCCCTATTCGGTCCTGGCCGAGCTCGCCGCCGAGCTCGACGAGCGCCAGCCGCCCAGTGCCGCGATCGACGTCTCTCCCGGCGAGAGCGGCGAGCCCGGCCTGCCCGGTGGCGATGCGTTCCGCGATCCCTTCGACCCGGTCTACTGGCAGACCGCGCCACAGCCGCGCATCGCCCGCGCCGATGGCGATGGCTCGACCGGCCCGCGCGGCCTCACCGATGCCGGCGCCGCCTTTCCCGAACTCGGCCCCGGCGAGGGCGAACCCGCCACCGACGAAGCGCAACTGCCGTTTCCGCTCTTCGTCGAGAGCGATGAGACCGAGACGGTGGTGCCGGATGATGAAACCGGTTTTGCCGGCCAGGGCATGATCGCGATCGAGGTGGTCGAGGAGCCCGCCGCCGATGTCGAGGCGCTCGCGATCGCCGAGATCGCGCAGGAGCCTCTGCCCGCGCTCGACACCTTCACCGATGCCGAGCCCGGCCTGCTGGAGGAATCGAGCGTCGAGGGTGAGATCGAGCTGGCAAAGACCGTGGAGGAAGTGCTCACCGAGGAAGCACCGAGCGAGGCCGAAGTGGCAGCCGCCGCGTTGCGTGCCGAGATCGCCCGACAGATCGATACGGAATTGCCGCAGCTCGCCGATCAACCGCTTCTGGAAGTGCGCGCCACGCCGGAAGGCATGCTGATCAGCCTGACCGATGCGGCGGATTTCGGCATGTTCGCGATCGGCTCCGCCGAGCCCAGGCCGGAAGTCGTCGGTGTGCTGCGCACCCTCGCCCAGGTGCTGGGCCAGCGTCCGGAACCACTGGTGATCCGGGGGCATACCGATGGCCGGCCCTTCCGTTCCGAAGAATACGACAATTGGCGCCTGTCCACCGCGCGCGCGCATATGGCCTATCACATGCTCGTGCATGGCGGTTTCGACGAGGGGCGCATCGCCCGCGTCGAGGGCCATGCGGATCGCATGCTCAAGGTTCCCGCCGACCCCGATGCGGCGGAAAACCGGCGCATCGAGATCCTGCTGCTGGAGCGCCCGGCATGACGGCCCGCATTGCTCCCTGCCTGCGCGACCTCCTGCGTCTTATCCTGCTCGCCGGTGCGGGGCTTGCCACACTCCTACTCGCTCCCGCTCCGGCTGTCGGTGAATCCGAGGCGCGTATCGCCGCGCGTGAACAGGCGCGCGCGGCAGAGCTTGCACAGGAACGCCGTGAGGAAGCGCGCCAGCCCTATGCCATGCTGCGCACGCTGCAATCCCTGCAGGAGCGCATTGCCCATGGCGATATCCGCGCCCATGAGGGCCAGCGGGCGCTGATCACCCGCGTCGCCGAGACCTTCCTGCGCGCCGATCCGGCGGAATTCGCCGACAAGCGCAACGCCAATGCGGCGGTGAGTTTCGTTCTGGGCGGCGGTCCGCCGATCGTGCTGGAGCGCATGCTCGCCCTCGATCCCGCGCCTGCGATCGATCCCGACCTTCTGGCCGGTGCGCTCGCCTATGTGCATGGCCGCGAGGAGGATGCCCGCGAGCGGCTCGCGGGCTTCGATCCGCAGGCGCTGCCGGGCTATCTCGGGGCGCAGATCGCCATTGCCCGCTCGGCGCTGATCGTTCGTGAGGATCCGCAGGAAGCGGTTCGTCTGCTTTCGCTCGCCCGCCTGCTTGCGCCGGGCACGCTCGCCGAGGAGGCGGCGTTGCGCCGCGAGATCTTCGTCGAGGGCCAGCGCGGCGAACTGGAGCAGCTGGAATTTCTCGCCGTGCAGTATCTGCGCCGCTACCGCAACTCGGTCTATGCCGGCAATTTCCGCCAGCGTTTCATCTCGCTGCTGGCGACGCTCGATTTCGCGCAGAGCGTCGAGGATTTCCTGCGGCTCGAAGCCGTGCTCGCGCAGATGGACGGCGAGGGCAAGCGGGATCTCTATCTCTTCTTCGCCCGCCACGCGCTGCTTTCGGGCGCGCTCGACCTGGCCCGTCTGGCTGCCGAGCGCGCCATCGGCTTCTCCGCCGGTGACAGTGACGAGGAAGAGCGCGCACGCTTCTACTTCGCCGCAGCGCAGATCGTGACGCCCGCCTACGAGCCGGCTACGGAAATGCTGCTCGCGCTCGATCCCGACAGGTTGCCCGAAGCGGATCTGCCCGTCCTCGAAGCGGCCATGGCCACCGCCGCCGCCATCGGCGAGCCTCTGCGCGCGGCGGTGGGTGTGGAGGACGAGGCGGAGCTGGACGAGGCTGACCGCGCGGATGCTGCCGACGCGACCGATTCCGAGGCCCAGGCTGAAGCCGATGCAGAGGTGGAAGGCGATATCCCGAGTGCCGGAGAAGACGCCGATGCCGAGGCCGATGCCGATGACGTCGAAGTCGATATCGCTGATGCGGATGCTCCCGGGGAGACGCCGCCCGAGACCGCGCTCGAAGCCGCTCTGTATCCGAAAACCGCGATCATGCAGCGCGCCATGGCCGCGCTCGAAGAGATCGATCTCCTGCTCGAAGGGCAAACACGATGAGCGCCGCATTGACCCGTTTCGACCCGCCTCCGGCGGATCACGCCGCCCGTCAAGGTGGCCGCAGCGGCCAGTCGCAGGGGCGCGCGTTGGACAAGGCCGGTGACAAGGCCGGCGAGAAGGGCGGTGGCACGGATGCGTGGCGCGGCCCGGAGGCGATCGCCGCCGAACGGGCGCGGCGCGAGGGTGCGGGTGAGGGGCGCCGGGAAGCGGGCGCCGCAGGTCTCGATCAGGCGAGCGCGCGTCCCGATGATGCTGCCGTCATGGCGCGAATGGCGGATCTCGCCGCGCAGGCCGGGCGCGCGATCGCAGATTTCGCTGCGACCGCTGATGGGCAAGCGGGCGCGCGCCCGACGCGCGATATTGCCGCGAAGGCCGTCGCGGACGCGCTCGCGCGCCTCGCGCCGGAGGGTGAGGGCGACGCCGTTTCACAGGCGCAGGATCCGGCGGCGCGCTTCTTTGCCTCGCTGGAGCGTCTGCGTGCCCTCGCCGGTCAGCTTGAAGGCGCTGGCGGTGCGCCAACCGGCGAAGCGCCCAATCCGCAAGCCCTTGCAGGGCAGACCCTTGCGGAGCAAACCCTTGCCGGGCAACCCGTTCCCGGGCATATCGCCGGGCCATCTGCCGCCGGCGATCCCGCATCCGCACAGAACGCGGCCCGGATGCAGGCCGGTCAGCAGGCCGCTGCCGGGGCGGCGATGCAATCGGATGAGAGCCTGCATCTGTCCCTGCGCGATAATCCGGGCCATTCCGGGCTCGGCGCACGCCAGGCTTCGGGGATCGGCGAGGCGCGGATCGTCTCGCAGGCAACGCATTTCGCGCCGGTCCCGCAGGCCGCGCTGGGAGCGGGCAATCTGGACGCGCTCGCCAGAGCTTTCGACGAGGGCGCCGCCTTCATGCGCGAGGCGGGGCCGAATCTCGCGGCGCAGGCAGGCGAGATGCGCGGCGGCGAGACGCGCGGCGCGGATATGCGCGGGGGCGGCTTCGACCAGGCGCTCGCGGGCAGCCTGCGCGGCGAGGGGGCCCGGCCTGCCGGGCCTGTGAAGATGCTCACCATCCAGCTCACGCCGGTCTCGCTCGGCAAGATCAGCGTGGCGATGCATCTCTCCGACGGCGCCATGCGCATGGAAATCACCGTCTCCGAGCCGCGTGCGCTGGAGTTGGTGCGCGCCGACAAGGATCTGATCGGCAATCTCATCCGCAAGAGCGGGCTCAGCCCGGAAAGCATCACCATCCAGAGCGGCGATCCCGCCCAGGCCGGGCGCGGGAATGTCGGCGGCAACGGGGCCGGACAGAACGGCGCGGGGCCGGGCGGCCATGGGGACGGTGAAGCCGGCTCGAACCGTGGTTCGCGGCAAGGTGGTGAAGGGAGCGAACGCTCTGATCACGAAGGGAGCAGGCAACATGAGAATTCTCACGGCCCTCGCCTGTCTGACGGCGGCGATATTTATCTTTGACGCAAAGGCGCCCGCGCGCGCCGAGGCCGATCCCGTCTGCGAGGCGGAGATGACCCGCGCTGCGGCCAAATACGACGTGCCGCTGGCCGTGCTCTTCGCCATCGGCCTCACCGAGACGGGACGGCGCGGCGCGCTGCACCCCTATGCGCTCAACATTGCCGGGCGCAGCTTCTTCGGCGAGAGCGCGGCGCATGCCTTGCGCGAATTCGAGCGCGAGCGCCGGCGTGGCATCAAGCTGATCGACCTCGGCTGCATGCAGATCAACCACCATTACCACAAGCAGGAATTTGAAAGCCCCGCCCATATGCTCGACCCGGCGCTCAACGTCGAATACGCCGCCCGCTTCCTGCGCGAATTGCGCGACCGCGAAGGCGACTGGACCCGCGCCGTCGCCCGCTACCACGCCGGCCGCGCCAACACCCCCGCCCAGAAACGCTACGTCTGCGCCGTCATCCGCCACATGGTCGCAACCGGATTCGGGCAATGGACGGCGAATGCGAGGGCGTTTTGTGGATAGGGGTGCGCATCAGGATAGAGCACGGCGCGTGATGGAGCATGCGGACGTCATTGAGGGCACAGAAGAAACGCCCAACCCCACCACCCCGCCCATATGGATCGATCGCCGCCGTCGCGCGTTCTGCCTGCATGGATCGCATCCGCAATTTTCTTTCGCATCTGCGCGAACAGCTCTGGCTGGTTCCCGTCGCGTTGACCGTGGGCGCGATGCTGATTGCAGTGTTCATGCTGAGTTTCGGTTCCCGAATCTTCAATGGCGGCGGCGGTGTCTGGTGGCTTTACAGCGGGGGGCCCGCGAGTGCGCGGACCTTGCTGTCGAGCCTGCTCTCCGGCTTGATGACGATGACCTCGCTCGTCATCTCCATGACCTTCGTGATCCTGACGCTGGCCGCGAGCCAGCTTGGCCCGCGGCTGATCTCGATGTTCATCAGCGACCGGCAGATCCAGGCGGTGCTCGGGCTGTTCATCGGCACGATCGTCTACATCATCGCCATCCTGCGCTCGGTCGACGAGAATCTCGGCGGGGATGGCGTGCCCCATGCGGCGGTGACGCTGGCCAGCCTGCTGACGCTGATATGCCTGTTCGCGCTGCTGTTCTACATCCACAAGATCGCCCGCTCGATCATCGCCGATAACGTCGTCGAGGCGGTGTCGCAGGGCTTGCGAAAGGATGTGCGGGACATCCTGCATTCCGGCAGCGCACCGGAGTTATCGACCTCCGAGCCCCCCGATTTCGACGAGGCCGGGATTGCCTTTCGCAGCATCGCCCTCGAACAGCAGGGCTATATCCAGGTCGTCAATTACAGCCGCCTCGTCGAGATCGCCTGCGAGAATGACGCGGTCATCGTGGTGAATGTACGTGCGGGCCACCATGTCATCCGTCACGGCGATCATGTTCGGCTGTCGCCGGGAATTCCGGCCGATTGCGACAAGGCGATCCGCAAGGCCTTCGTCATCGGTCGCAACCGAACGGCAGCGCAGGATCTCGAACACGGTATCCGGCAACTCGTCGAGATCGCCGTGCGGGCCTTGTCGCCGGGCATCAACGACCCGTTCACCGCGATCGCCGTCATCGACCGCCTGACCGCGGCGCTCGAGGAGGTTCTGCAGGGCCGTCTTCAGCCGAAGCTGATCACGGATGCGCAGGGCCGCGTGCGTGTGATAGCTGATCGCAGCGAGGTCGCGGGGATCGTCGATATCGCATTCGACGCGATTCGCCAGGCGGGAGCCGACAACCCGGCCATACTGATACGCATCGCCGACAGCCTCGGCGCTCTCGCGCGCCTGCTGACGCCCGGCGAAGCCCTGCGTGCCGTGCTCGGACAGCTCGCAAAGCTGCACGAGAGCGCGCAGATGGGGCGGCTGATCAGCGCGGATCGGGAGCATGTGCTTGCACGGATCACGGCTGCGCGCGGGATCGGCAGCGTCGCTGTCTGAGTGGCAGGGGGGGGCGTTGCCGGGTGTTGCGGCTTGCGGGGCCGCGTATCGCATTTGACCCCCGACCCGGTTCCCCACAATGTCGCACTGACGCTTCCCGTGTACCGAGGGCCGTTGAGGCCAAATCCATGTATGCCATTACCGCACTTCTCGCCGTCTTTGTCGCCGTGACGCATGGCTATGCGCTCTTCGCCTGGAAACGCGGGGCGCAGGACGCGTGGTATGCGGGTTTCTTTCTGATGTGGAACGTGGCGGCGGCGATCGTGCTGGTAGCGCTGGCACAGTTCTGGCTGGCGCAATTCGGCGCCGGCATGGCGCCATGGGCGCTGCTGGCGGTCGCGATGGCACCGCATGTGCTCGTTCTGAGCGGGAATTTCGCCGCGCTCGTCAGCACGATGCGGGAAGGGGCAGGTCACGGAATGATCGCGGTGTTCATCGCCTGGATCGCCGCATCAATGCTCAGCGTCGTGCTGCTGGGCGCGGTCTCGCCCAACACCTTCCTGATTCGCGTTCTGCTCTAGAGCATCATTCCGTCAGGTGGATACCGGCTGACGGAAAAATGATGCGTCAAACAATGACTTGGATCGCGCCAGAGCGGGGATTGGCGGGGCTTTCAACCGCATGCGCGGGGCTTTGCACCCCGCCCGGACGCTGCGCTCAGCCGACCCGTTTGAGCATCCCGCCACGCATGATCTGCGTCGCTGCGACCAGTGCGGGAATGGCGAGGGGGCGGAAGGCGGGATGCAGCGGCTGCGTTCCCACCATCCCGCGCGCCGTTGCGGGCGCGGAATCGATGAATGCCGGAGCATTCGCATGCACGGTGGTCGTGTCGGGGGCGGGCACCCGGGAGGGATTCGTCTCGGAGGTGATCATTTCGGGGGTACTGATACGGGGGGCTTGCATGGCTGTTCTCGTGTGGCATCGCGTTCGTGCGACAGGCGCGAGATTTGCCCCGGATCACGACCCCCGCGCGGCGCGATTATGGCGAATTTGCGGATTTCGGTTAATGGTCGTTTAGCGCGCCCTTGATCCCTTTCCGGCGTGGAGTGAAGCGGTGCCCTGCATGAAGCGCCCAACCTCAATCCCTCCCCTAAGGGGAGGGAAATCGCCTGCTTCATGAAGGCGCTGCGCCGATCCCCTACGCCAGCCCTTCCCGCGTCGCCCAGTCGAGGGTCTTGTCGAGGGCGCGTTCGAGCCGGTCGAACAGGGCGTCGATCTCCTCCCCGGTGATGATCAGCGGCGGACAAAGCGCGATGCGGTCGCCGGCCAGCGAGCGCACGATCAGGCCTTCCTCCTGGGCGAAGGTCACCGTCTTCGCCGCGACGCCCTTCCCGGGATCGTATTGCCGCTTCGTCGTCTTGTCGGCCACGATCTCCATCCCGGCGATCAGGCCCATGCCGCGCGATTCGCCGATCAGCGGATGCTGCTCCAGCGCCGTGACGCGTTTCTGGAAATGCGGCGCGCGGGCACGCACCTTCCCGACGATATCCTCGCGCTGGTAGATCTCCAGCGTCTTGATCGCCACGGCGCAGGAAACCGGGTGGCCGGAATAGGTGAAGCCGTGGCCGAATACGCCGATCTTGCGGCTCTCGTCCAGCATGGCCTGGTAGATGTCCTCGTTGAGCATCACCGCGCCCAGCGGCGCATAGGCCGAGGTGATCGCCTTGGCGGCGGAAATGCTGTCGGGACGGATATCGAGGGCGGTGGAACCGAACATCTCGCCCAGACGCCCGAAGCCGCAGATCACCTCGTCGGCGATCATCAGCACATCGTAGCGATCGAGCACTGCCTGGATCCTGGGGAAATACCCCGCCGGTGGCACCACGGCCCCGCCCGCACCCATCACCGGCTCGGCAATGAAGGCGGCGACGGTGTCGGGGCCTTCGCGCAGGATCTGCTCCTCGAGCTCGGCGGCGAGACGGGTGGAGAATTCCTCCTCGCTCTCGCCCTCATGCGCGAAGCGGTAATGGTGCGGGCAGGAAGTATGCAGGATATTGGCGATGGGCAGATCGAAATCGGTATGGTTGGCCGGCAGCCCCGTCAGCGAGGCGGAGGCGACGGTAACGCCGTGATAGCCCTTGAGCCGGGCGATGATCTTCTTCTTCTGCGGGCGCCCGCGCGCGTTGTTGTAGTACCAGACCAGCTTGACCTGGCTGTCATTGGCCTCCGAGCCGGACGAGGTGAAGAACACCTTCGAGACCGGCACCGGCGCAATCTCCTTCAGCTTCTCCGCCAGTTCGATCGCGGGATCATGGCTGCGCCCGGAAAACAGATGCTGGAAGGGGAGCTTGAGCATCTGCTCATAGGCGGCTTCTGCCAGTTCCCGGTTCGAATAGCCGAGCGAGGTGCACCACAGGCCGGCCATGCCCTCCAGATAGGGCTTGCCCTCGGTATCGTAGACCCAGACACCCTCGCCGCGCTCCAGAATCAGCGGGCCCGTCTCGCGGAAGGCGGCGAGCTGGGTATAGGGATGGATCAGGGTTTCGACATCGCGGGTGGCGAGATTGGACAGCACGGGAAGCCTCCTCGAATTCTGGAACAAGCAGCGTAATCCCGGCGCGGCTTGCCCGAAAGCCCGCATTACCCCCATCCGGCGGTGCGTGCGGGCACGGGCCGCTTGACCTTCGGTGAGCGAGGCACGATCTCTTCCCGGTGCAACGCGCGTTTCTTCCGTGCCTTTCCTGCACGACCGGAGTCCAGTTTGTCGATCATCCCCGCCCGCAGCACGGTTACGCCTGTCCAGACACCCGCGCGTTTCGTCACCGGATCGGTGATGCGTCATGTGGTGGTTATGACCGCGACGGGAACGGCGGGCGTGGTGGCGATCTTCCTCGTCGACATGCTGTCACTGCTCTATATTTCGTGGCTGGGCGATGCGACGCTCACCGCCGGTGTCGGGCTTGCGACGATTCTCGTCTTCATCGCCACCTCGATCAATGTCGGGCTGATGATCGCCGTCGGCGCCCTCGTCGCCCGGCGGCTGGGGGCCCGCCAGCCGGAAGAAGGGCGGCGTATCGCCACCAGCGCCGTGATCTGGAGTTTCGTCACCGCCGGCCTCGCCACCGCCCTGCTGATGCCGTCAGCTGGTTTCATTCTCGATCTGATGGGTGCGCGTGGCGAAGTGCATGCCGTGGCGCTGCATTATTGCCTGATCGTGCTTCCCGGTAATCTGACCATGGCTGTCGGCATGGCCTGCAGTGGTATCCTGCGCGCCACCGGCGATGCGCGCCGCGCCATGAACCTCACCCTGATCGGCGCGGGTTTCACCGCCATCCTCGATCCGATCCTGATCTTCGGCCTCGGCCTCGGTGTCACCGGCGCGGCGATCGGAATGCTCACCTCGCGATTTCTCTTCGCGGTGATCGGGCTCTATTTCGTGCAACGCCATCATGCCATGCTGGCACGGCCCCGTCTGACGCATCTGCTCGGTCATGCGCGCCCGGTCTTCGCCGTGGCCGTGCCGGCGATTCTCACCAGCGTCGCCTCCCCGGTGGCGATGGCCTTTCTCGCCGGCGTGATCGCGCGGTTCGGGGCGGAGGCGATCGCCGGTTCCGCCGTGATCGAGCGGATCACTCCGGTGGCCTTCGGTGGTCTCTTCGCCCTGTCAGGCGCAGTGGGGCCGATTCTCGGGCAGAACTGGGGCGCGGAGCGTTTTGACCGGATGCGGGCCACCCTGCGCGATGCGATGCGGGTGACGGCGCTTTATGTGATGGTGACATGGGCGCTGCTGATGCTCGGTCGGGATCTGATCGTGACGGTCTTTGATGCGTCGGGCGATGCGGCGGCGCTGGTGGCCTTCTTCTGCCTCGTGGCCGGGCCGATCTGGTTCTTCAACGGGCTGCTCTTCGTCGCCAATGCCTCCTTCAACAATCTCGGTTTTCCGTTCTACGCCACCGCCTTCAACTGGGGGCGTGCGACGCTTGGCACGATGCCGCCGGCGCTTGCCGGGGCCTCGATCGCCGGGCCGCATGGCGCCATTCTCGGCGCTGGAATGGGCTCCGTCCTGTTCGGTACTCTCGCCATCGCCACGGCCTTCCATACGCTCTCGCGGCTGGAGCGGGTGGGGGCGGGCCCGCCCGAGACCGCGCGAAAAGGGGTGACAAACCGTCAGCCGCGCGGATAACGAAGGGCATGAGCAACCTATCGCGAGCCAATCCCGCATGAGCAGCGCCGCAGCGGATACGCGCAAGATCCCGCGCGCACACGCGACCGACAACAGGGCCGAACTCCTGATCACCGACGGCTGGGACGATTACCGCCTGATCGATACCGGCGAGGGCCGCAAGCTGGAGCGCTTCGGAAGCGCCGTGCTCGATCGCCCGGAGCCGCAGGCGATCTGGCAGAAGAGCGATCCCGGCCAGTGGAAGCATGCCGATGCCGCCTTCGAGGCCAAGGAAGATGCCGAGCAGGGGGCCTGGCAGTACCGCAAGGGACGGCTCGGCGACTGGTCCATGCAGGTGATGGATCTCGATATCCGACTGCGCGCCACCTCTTTTCGTCATGTCGGCATCTTTCCCGAGCAGATCGAGCACTGGCGCTGGATGGAGGCACGCATCGCCGCCGATCAGCGCCCGCTCTCGGTGCTCAACCTGTTCGGCTATACCGGCGTCGCCAGCCTGATCTGCGCGCGCGCCGGGGCGAAGGTCACCCATGTCGACGCCTCGAAGAAAGCCATCGCCTGGACCCGCGAGAACCAGGCGGTGTCGGGGCTCGAGGACAAGCCGATCCGCTGGATCTGCGATGACGCGGTGAAGTTCGTGCAGCGCGAATTGCGCCGCGGCAACAGCTACGACGCCATCCTGCTCGATCCGCCGCGTTACGGGCGCGGGCCCAATAACGAAGTGTGGCACCTGTTCGAGATGCTGCCCGGACTCGTCTCGGATTGCACGAAGCTGCTTTCGAACAAGCCGAGCTTCATGATCCTCACGGCCTATGCCGTGCGGCTGTCCTTCCTCACCCTGCACGAGGTGATGCGCGACCATCTCGCCGGGCGCGGCGGGGAGATCGATTCGGGCGAACTCGTCGTGCGCGACCAGGCTGGCGGGCGCCGGATGTCGACGTCGCTCTATGCGCGCTGGGTGCCCCCGGGCGGGGGTGCGTGATGGCGGAGGAAGCCGGCGGTGTGCGCGAGATCGTCAGCCTGACCAATCCGCTGGTCAAGCAGCTGCGCGCCCTGCATCAGCGCAAGGAGCGCCGCGAATCCGGGCTGTTCCTGGCGGAGGGCGCGCGCACCATCGTCGAGGCGCTGGATAACGGGCAGGCGCCGGAGATCCTGGTCTATCACCGTGACGGGCGCGAACGCGCGATCATTGCGCGGCTGCGCGAAGCCTGTCTCGCTGCGGGCGGGACCTGCATCGAGACAAACGACACGGTGCTGGCCAAGATCTCGCGCAAGGACAATCCGCAATCCGTCGTCGCGGCCTTCCGCTGGGTGGAGCGCGGTTTCGATGCGATCGATCCCGGCAGCGCGCGCGTCTTCGTGGCGCTCGACCGGGTGCGCGATCCGGGCAATCTCGGTACCGTCATCCGCACCGCCGATGCGGTGGGCGCGGGGGGCGTGCTCCTGATCGGCGAGACCTGCGATCCGGCCTCGGTCGAGGCGGTGCGCGCCTCGATGGGCTCGATCTTCGCAGTGCCGGTCTTTGCCGGATCGGAGGCGGACTTCCTCGCCCTGTGCGGGCGCTGGCCGGGCGCCGTGATCGGCACCGCGCTGCCGGCGACGACGCATTATCGCAAGACGGATGCGCCCGCGCCGCATCTCATGGTGATGGGTAACGAGCAGGCCGGGATTACGGATGCGATCGCTGGCGCCTGCACGCATCTCGTGCGCATCCCCATGGTGGGGCGCGCCGACAGCCTCAATCTCGCCATCTCCACCGCCGTGATGCTTTATGGCATTGCCGAACCGGAAGAGGCGGGGCTGCGTTCTTGACGGCATCGTCGGCGCCATCCAAGCATGGGCGTGCCGGATGATTCGGTCTTTCGGGAGTTGTTTCGATGAGTCGCCACGCATCACCGCCGATCTTCGATGGCCATAATGACCTGCTCCTGAAACTGTATCGGGGCGAATTTTCCGTTGAGGACGTCGTCCGGGGCCATGATCGCGGCCATATCGACCTGAAACGCGCCAACACTGGCGGGTTTGCCGGTGGGTTCTTTGCGGTTTACGTGCCCAGCCCCGGCGAGGTCGAGGATGCCGACGAGGCCATGCGTCGCAGCCGCTACGACCTGCCCCTGCCGCCGCGCATTCCCTTCGAAGAGGCCATTGCCGTGGCGCTCGGTGAGATCGCATTGCTGCACCGGCTGGAAAAGGCCGGTGCGGTCACGATCTGCCGTGATGCGGCGCAATTGCGCGCAGCCATCGAATCGCCCCGCATGGCTGCAGTTCTGCATATGGAGGGAGCCGAGGCGATCGATCCGGACTTTCATGCGCTGGAAGTGTTCTATCAGGCGGGTCTGCGTTCGCTCGGGCCGGTCTGGAGTCGCCCGACCTTGTTCGGGCACGGCGTTCCCTTCCGCTACCCCTCCACCGGTGATACCGGGGCCGGACTGACCGATCTCGGCAAGCAGCTGGTCGAGGCCTGCAACGCGCTGGGGATCATGCTCGACGTTGCGCATCTGAACGAGGCCGGTTTTCGTGATCTGGCGCAGATCAGCGATGCGCCGATCGTGGCGACCCATTCCAATGCCCATGCCATCTGCACCCATGCGCGCAATCTTACCGACCGCCAGCTCGACCAGATCCGTGAAAGCGACGGCATGGTCGGCTTGAACTTCGCCGCCGCCTTCCTGCGCCCGGACGGACGGATGGATCCCGACGTCGGGCTAGACGTGATGCTGCGCCATCTCGATCACCTGATCGACAGGCTGGGGGAAGACCGGGTCGGGTTCGGTTCGGATTTCGACGGGGCGACGGTTCCCGAGGCGATCGGCGATTGCGCCGGGCTCACCAGTCTGCGGCGGGCGATGCGCGATCACGGCTATGACGAGGCCCTGATGGCGAAGCTGTGCAACGGCAACTGGGTGCGCGTCCTGGAAAAGACCTGGGGCGGCTGAGCGCGCGGCCTGCAGCGCCCGTATCTCGCCGTATGCGGCCTTGTCGGCCCTTATGCGGCTCTGGCGGCGCGACGCTTGCGGGCATAGGCGGTGAGATCCTCATCCGCTGTTTCCGGCAACCGGACTTCCAGCGTGACCAGAATGTCGCCCTTCTCTTTCTTGCCCGGCAACCCCTTGCCGCGCAGGCGGAAGGTGCGCCCGGAACTGGACATGGGCGGGATCTTCATCTCGACGGCGCCGGTCAGGGTGGGCACGCGCAGGGTTGTCCCCAGGACCGCGTCTTCCAGCGCCACCGGCAGGCGCAGCCGAAGATCATCACCCTCGATGGTGAAACGCTCATGGGGCGCGATGTTGAGCTTCAAGAGCACGTCGCCCGCTTCGCCGAAAGCGGATTCCATGCCCAGCCCGCGCAGGCGGATGACCTGGCCGTCGGTGACGCCCTTGGGCAGGTTGACCTCGACCTCGCGATCATTGGGCAAAAGGATGCGTTTCTTCGCGCCCGAGGCAATATCCTCCAGCGTCACGGTGAGGGAGGCGTTGATATCGGCTCCCTTGCTGGTTCGCGCCTTTGCACCGGCTCCAGCCGCACCGGGGCCACGGGGCCGGGCGCCTTGCTGGAACGGATTGCCGCCCCGACCCGCCTGCCGGAACGCCTCGCCGAACAATTGCGAGAAAATATCTTCCGCGCCACTGCCTGCGCCAGGTCCGCCGGGGCCGGGACCGGGTCCCGCGCCGGGTCGGCCGCCGAAATCGAACCCTTCGAAACCCTCGTAACGCCGGTTGCCACCCGCCCCGAAACCGGCGAAACGCGGCTTGCCCTCCGCGTCGATCTCACCGCGATCGAACTGGCCACGCTTGTCGGCGTCGCCCAGGATCTCGTAAGCGGTGTTGGCCTCCGCGAAGCGCGCGGCGGCCTTGGGATCCTTGTTCTGGTCCGGGTGCCATTTCTTCGCGAGCTTGCGGTAGGCGGACTTGATCTCCGCCTCGCTCGCGGAACGGGACACGCCGAGAATGTCATAAGGGTCGCGCATCTTTCGGTCCTGAGCCGCTGGTCGATAAAAAACGCAAGGGCCGGCGCCCATTTGACCCGGCCAAACTGGATATGGGAAAGCTGTTGCCTTGCTGCAACTGCCCGGGACGTCATCCCCCCGCCGCTTCGTCCGGCGCGACATCGTCGATGCGCCAGAGGGTTTCGCTCAAGCGGCAGGCTGAGCCTGACAGTCGGCGCTCATCTCCGGATTCGCGCGCGATCAGAGCGGTAAACTCTCGGCAGACGCGATCATCGCGCACGAAGGCACCCGATGCGGCTTCGAAATTGCCATGGCGACCACTTTCGGGATTGTCCCACGCGACACGCGTACCGTTGCCCTGCGGGTCGAGCGCCACGGCGAGGGCGGAGCGCGCCCGGCGCCAATCCTCGTGATCGAGGGCGGGGTCGAGCGGGGAGACGGGGCCGATCGAGCCGGTGACGACGGGGTCCGGTTGCCCGCCGAACGGCGATAACGGCATGCTGAAGCTGCAGGCGCCGAGGGCCGATGTCGTCACCCCGATCACCAACGCGCATAAGACGCGGCGTTTGACAGCCATGGCGGGAAAGCCGATACGAGACCGCAGATCCGCATCTTCGCGCGCTGCCCGCCACGCCCTATATTGACGCGGGGATCGGGCGCATGCGTCCCTGCGCGTTATCCCGCGCACCATGCTTCGCCTCCCGTTTCGTGACAAGCCTCAATTCCGGGATTAAGACCTTGAAAACATTAATAACCGGTGACTTCACTGAAGCCTCGGCGCCGTTCGCGCTCTTCACCGAATGGCTGGAGGAGGCGAAGGCGAGCGAGCCGAACGACCCCAACGCCATGGCGCTGGCCACCGCCGATGCTGACGGCATGCCCAATGTGCGCATGGTGCTGTTGAAGGGTTTCGACGAGGACGGCTTCGTCTTCTATACCAATACCGAATCCAACAAGGGCAACGAACTCGCCGCCAACATGCAGGCGGCCCTTTGCTTCCACTGGAAGAGCCTGCGCCGCCAGGTGCGTGTGCGCGGACGGGTGGAGCAGGTCCCGGATGCGGAGGCCGACGCCTATTTCGCCTCGCGCCCCCGCGACAGCCGCATCGGCGCCTGGGCCAGCCAGCAATCGCGTCCGCTGGAGAGCCGCTTCGCGCTGGAGAAGGCGGTGGCGAAGAACGCCGCGAAATACGCCATCGGCGAGGTGCCGCGCCCGCCCCACTGGACCGGCTTCCGGATCCTGCCCCAAAGCCTCGAATTCTGGATGGACAAGCCGTTTCGCCTGCATGACCGTGTCGTTTTCTCGCGCATGGATGATGGCGGCTGGGAACGCACGCGCCTATATCCGTGAAGGAAGGGCTGCCCTGCGCGCTTTCGCCGATGCGCCGGGCCTTGAAATCGCTTAATGTCGCCTTCGTCTGTTCCTGGGAGCGATGCACGTGTCCAACGCCTCGAATACCAAAGCACCCCGCCGGGTGATGTTGCTGACCGGCGCCAGCCGCGGCATCGGCCATGCCACGGTGAAGCGCTTCTCGGCTGCCGGCTGGCGTGTGATCACCGCTTCGCGCCATGCCTTCCCGGAAAACTGTCCGTGGGAAATGGGCCCGGAGGATCATCTCCAGGTCGATCTTTCCGATTCCCGCGATACCTTGCGCGCCATCGACGACGTGAAGCAGCGTCTCGAAATCGAGGGCAGCAAGCTTCATGCCCTGGTCAACAATGCCGGTATTTCGCCGAAGGCGCCCGATGGCGGACGGCTGAACGTGCTGAACACGCCATTCGAGGACTGGTTGCACGTCTATCAGGTAAATTTCTTCGCCACGATCCTGCTCGCCAAAGGCTTGAGTGCCGAGCTCGAGCGGGCGCGCGGCTCGATCGTCAACGTTACTTCCATCGCCGGCTCGCGGGTGCACCCTTTCGCGGGCTCCGCCTACGGCACGTCGAAAGCCGCGCTCGCATCGCTGACAAGGGAGATGGCAGCGGATTTCGGCCCGCTCGGTGTGCGCGTCAACGCGATCTCGCCGGGCGAGATCGATACCTCGATCCTCTCACCCGGCACCGACAAGATCGTCGAAACGATCCCGATGCGCCGGCTCGGCACGACGGATGAGGTGGCCAAGGCGATCTATTTCCTGTGTACCGAATCGAGCTCCTATGTCAGCGGGACCGAAATTCACATCAATGGCGGCCAGCACGTCTGAACACCGGTTTCAGGCAAGGCTGGGCGCGTAAGCAACACGATCATGACACGCAATCTTCTCGATGATCTCGCGCCCGTTCCGGGCGAAGGCGGTGACGGCGCCCCGAAAACGGTCGATCCCGTTGCGGCGGCGCGCATCAACATGCACGCCAATCTGCCCAGACGCTTCTACGAAACGGCTGCGCTCGCGCAGGAGCCGGGCGGCTACGTGCTGACGCTGGACGGGCGCCCCGCGCGCAGCCCGGCAAAGAACCCGCTGCGGCTGCCCAGCCGCGCGGCGGGGGAGGCGGTCGTCGCCGAGTGGATGGCGCAGAAGGAGCATATCGATCCCGCCCTCATGCCGATGACGCGGATCTCCAATTCCGCCATCGATGGCGTCGCCGTGCAGATGCAGGCGGTGCGCGAGGAAATCGCGAAATACGCCGCCTCCGATCTCGTCTGCTATCGCGCGGAAGAGCCCGAGGGGCTGGTTGCGGCGCAAAGCGAGGCCTGGGATCCGGTGCTGGCGCATTTTCATGCGCGGCACGGGGCGCATTTCGCGCTCGCAGCCGGGATCATCTTCGTTGAGCAGCCGCCCGAGGCACTGGCGCGGGTGGCGGCGCTCGTCGATGCCCATGATTGTCCGTTTCGCGTCGCGTGCCTGCACGTGATGACGACGCTGACCGGCTCGGCTCTGATCAGCCTCGCCACGACTGACGGCGCGCTCTCCGGCGAGGCGGCCTGGCGGGCGGCGCATGTGGACGAGCATGTGCAGGAATCGCTCTGGGGCACCGACGAGGAGGCGCTCGCGCGCCGCAAGCGCCGGCAGGCTGATTTCGATGCGGCCTTGCAGCTTTATCGCTTTGCTCCCGGGCCATGAGCCGGCGGTTGCGGAGCGCGGATCGGGTGCGACCGGGCAAAACGGGGCTTTTTCCAGCGCGCGGTTTCGGCTAAGCCATCATGGATGAGGAAAACGGGCCATGCGCCCGCATGCAGCCAAGCCGAGCGCGGGGACGGGACAATCATGAAGGATATGCTGGACAGGCTCGAGGAGCGTCGCGAACAGGCGCGTGCCGGTGGTGGCGAGAAGCGCGTCGCGGCGCAGCACAAGCGCGGCAAGCTCACCGCCCGCGAACGCATCGAGCTTTTGCTCGATGACGGCTCCTTCGAGGAGTTCGACATGTTCGTCCAGCACCAATGCGCCGATTTCGGCATGCAGGACCAGAAGATCCCCGGAGACGGCGTCGTGACCGGCTGGGGCACGGTGAACGGTCGCACGGTCTTTGTCTTCTCCAAGGATTTCACCGTCTTCGGCGGCTCGCTCTCGGAAGCGCATGCGCGCAAGATCATGAAGGTGCAGGATATGGCGCTGCGCATGCGCGCGCCGATCATCGGCCTGTTCGATGCCGGCGGCGCGCGTATCCAGGAGGGTGTCGCGGCGCTCGGTGGCTATGGCGAGGTGTTCAAGCGCAACGTCGTGGCCTCGGGCGTGATCCCCCAGATCTCGGTGATCATGGGCCCCTGCGCCGGCGGCGACGTCTATTCTCCGGCCATGACCGATTTCATCTTCATGGTGCGCGATACCAGCTACATGTTCGTCACCGGGCCGGACGTGGTGAAGACCGTCACCAATGAAACGGTGACGGCGGAGGAACTCGGCGGGGCCAAGGTCCACACCACAAAATCCTCCGTCGCGGACGGCGCCTATGACAACGATCTCGAGGCGCTCCTGCAGGTGCGCCGCCTGATCGATTTCCTGCCTGCGAACAATCTCGACGGTGTGCCGGAATGGCCGAGCTTCGACGATCCGGGCCGAGAGGAGCCCTCGCTTGACACGCTCGTGCCAGACAATCCGAATATGCCCTACGACATCAAGGAACTGATTACGAAGGTCGTTGATGAAGGGGATTTCTTCGAGATCCAGGAGAGCTACGCGAAGAACATCGTCACCGGCTTTGCCCGGGTCGAGGGGCGCACGGTCGGGATTGTCGCCAACCAGCCGATGGTGCTGGCCGGCGTGCTCGACTCCGACGCTTCGCGCAAGGCGGCGCGGTTCGTGCGTTTTTGCGATGCGTTCAGCATCCCGATCATCACCTTCGAGGACGTGCCCGGCTTCCTGCCCGGCACGTCGCAGGAATATGGCGGGCTGATCAAGCATGGGGCCAAGCTGCTGTTTGCCTATTCCGAGGCCACGGTGCCGCTCGTCACGGTGATCACCCGCAAGGCCTTCGGCGGCGCCTATGACGTGATGGCCTCCAAGCATGTGGGGGGCGATGTCAACTATGCCTGGCCGAGCGCGCAGATCGCGGTGATGGGGGCCAAGGGCGCTGTCGAGATCATCTTCCGCGCCGATCTCGACAATCCCGAGAAGATCGCCGCGCGCACGCAGGAATACGAGGACCGCTTCATGTCGCCCTTCGTCGCGGCCGAGAAGGGCTATATCGACGAGGTGATCATGCCGCGCTCGACCCGCCGGCGTCTCGCCCGCGCGCTCGCCATGCTGCGCGAGAAGGAAACCGAGCGGCCCTGGAAGAAGCACGACAACCTGCCCTTGTGACGGGATCAGCGGCGTTAGCCGGATCGAAAGGCTTTTGCGGGATGATCGCGGGGTTGCCGGAACAACCCCGCGAGGTTTGCAGCATGTCCGCACCCGTTACCCTGCCGCCGGAAATCGCCGCTCTGGCCCATCCCGGAATCAGCGAGGCGGATGTCGTCACGTTGCGCCGGCATTATTATGCCGATAATAGCATCTCCCTGCGCGAGGGCGAGGAGCTCTTCCGCATCGCAGCCGCGATCGGCGATGCCGGGCCACGTGCCTGGCATGATTTCTTCTCGGAGGCGATCACCGAATTGCTGGTGCATCAGGTGCAGCCGGCAGGCTATCTCTCGCAGGAAAACGCGCAGTGGTTCATGGACCGGATTACGCAGGACGGTCATGTCCTCCTGAAGACGGAATTCGAGACGCTGCTGAAGGTGATGCAGCAGGCGCGCCGCGTGCCAGACTGCCTCGCGGCTTTCGGGTTGAAACTCGTCGCAGATGTCGTGCTCACCGGCGAGGGCGAATCGGTCACCAGCGAACGGCACGCGCCAGGCGTGGTGACGAAGGCGGATGTCGAAGCGTTGCGCCGGGTGCTCTATGTGGCTTCGAGCGAAGGCTTCGGCGCCGTGACGCGTGCCGAGGCGGAGGTTCTGTTCGACATTGCCCATGCGACGGTCGATGCGCCGAATGACCCCGCCTTTGCGGACCTGTTCGCCCGGGCCATCGGCAATCACGTCCTGTGCGGCATCGGGCGTCATGCGCCCTGCCCGGAGGAGGCGCGCCGGCGCGAGACCTGGCTCGACGAAAGCCGCAGCCTGGGGACGGGGCTGGGCGCGATTCTGCGCGGCATCTTCGGTGCCCGTCCCGTTGAGGAGAACTCGGGAACTTCGGCTTTGAGCGTCGGCGACGAGATCGTGACCAGCGAGGAAGCGCGCTGGCTGAAACAGCGCATCCGCGCCAATGACCGGCTTTGTCCCGCCGAGCGCGCCCTGCTCAACTTCCTCGACCGGGAGGCCCGCCGCATCGACCCGCTGCTCGATCGTCTTCTGGAGGAGGCGCGTCTCGACCGGGCAGCGTGAGGCTGCCCGGGTCGTTTTGCCATGGGGATGGCGGTGCAGGGGGGCTGGTCCTTCTGCCGACAACCTGCTTGAGTGAGGTTGCTTGAACGCGTCTGACAGGAGCAGGGACGAGGCGATATGACGAAGGCCCAGGACAATCATCAGGCGGACCCGCAGAGAGCCGCTCCGAGCCCGGCTGCGGATGTCTCCGCGCTTCCCTTCGAAAAGGCGCTGGCCGAGTTGGAAGAGATCGTGCGCCAGCTCGAGCAGGGCAATGTGCCGCTGGAGGATTCGATCCGCATCTACGAGCGCGGGGAGGCCCTCAAGGCCCATTGCGACCGGTTGTTGAAGCAGGCCGAGGCACGCATCGAAAAGATCAACCTTGGTTCCGGCAATACCGCGAGCGGTGCCAGCGCTTTCGATCCGGATGGGTGACACATCGTTGCGGCAGGGCGGGCAGATGTGAGATCCCGCCATGCCGATTTTTCGAGGCTGATTTGCCGCCAGGCGAAATCCAAGCCGACCGAAAGGTGAGCATGGTCATTGCGCTGAAGGGCGTTGACCATGCTTTTGCGCGGATCAGGCCGCAGTCTGCACTGGCAGATCCTCGGGTGCTTCTGGAGTTTCAGCAATGCCGCTTTCGTAAAATACTGTTTTGAACTCCTCATAAACAGCATCAGACAGCACGCTAGGGTTTTGCCAGCCGAGAACGTCTTCCAATCCCTCAGAAATAAAACTATCTAATAGAAATGCGCGTTGTTCAAGTGGGTCGGAAAAATAGAATTCTGGATAAATATCACCACGAAATTCAGATTGTATACGTATGTAAGCAATAGCTTTATCGTAATTAATATGACCGGACTTAAATGAATCAATTATCTGATCAATATTTTCATATTGCCCTGCATTATTGTAATCAACGTAATGTTGTACTTCATGCATAAGTAAACGAATTGCCGTTCCTAATGAATCAAAATACGGAGATAAGGCATCCAAATAAACCGCATCGTCTTCCGGAAGATACATGCCTTCTGCTCCAGCAAAAAAATCAGGAGAAAGGTTTGGATCAGTTCGAACAAATAATTTTTCCCATGGAAGATTTGTAAAATTATGATTAATTCTCTGAATTGCTGTTGATTTATCATCAGGCGACATTTCGTCCCAAGAATCGACTATAGGCTGAATAATTTCAGGTGAATCGAGGAGTAGTTCCGCAAAAACGTAAGCGCTATTGCGAAGATTGTTCATTTCATCTAGGGAAATACGGTAGTCAAGTAGTATTTCTGCGGTCTTTTTGATATCCCCAGATGAAACATGTGGGTTATGGGCTTCTGCACCAAAAAGGCGGATGACCGGCTGCTCGTGGGGCGCCTGGGTGGTAGATCGCAGGGCCTCTAATGTAGACAATTGCTCTTGATATGATGGATTGGCCTTGGCTAAGCCGTAGTCTGGCACGAAACGGGTGGGGCGGTGATCCGGGTTATCCTGCATTGGATGGACCTCCCCGACAGTTGGAAGCCGTATGTTTTCCTCAGCAGCAGGGGTAACAACCGGGGGAGGTGCTGGAGTGGCGTTGGGAATCGGTGCAAACATGATAAACCTCATAGGTAAGAAATAATGTAATTCTAAAATAATTTTGATCTAAAGAAAAGATATTTTAAATTCATTAAAAATATAATATAACATTATTAACATAATATTATATTATATACTAATAAAGATTCAAACCTTGAGCAAATTTCTATATAATTTATTTTGAGGCCTGGAATTGTGAAAAAGGAATTTCAACCATGGAACAGACACCCACTCCCCTGAGCGAAGCGGATCTCGACGCCCTCCTTCAGGAGCCGCTCACCCCAGATGCTCTTGCGATTCTGCGCGCCCGGTTCTGCGGCCCGGAGGTCGTTGACGACCGACTGCACGGCGCCTTCATCAGCAAGGCAATGCGCATCGGTCGTACCGGGGGGCCAGAATTCGTCGCGGTCTTCAAGGAGGCTTTCGCCACCTACATGCTGCACGGCTACACGCCGCTGTCGGCAATGCGGGGGCATTCCGTCTCCGAAACCCGGCCCTGAAGCCGATTACTCGGAAGGCTTGCCGCTTTCCTCCGGGATATCGGTGGCGAGATCGGACAGGTCCTCATCGACGGGGCGTTTCGGGTGCGGTCCGAGCGTTTTTTCCTCCGCTTCCGCCCCGCTGCCGGTGATCGCCGGCTGGCCCTCGTCGCGATCTGTGGACACCACCCGGAATGCGGGAGCCGAGCCGGACTTGTCCTCACCGGCGTAGAGCGTGAGATGCGGGAACGGGATCTCGATACCGCGCTCGTCGAAGACTTCCTTGATCACCTCGTTATAGGCGCGCCCGATGGCCCATTGCTTGCCGGGCAGGGTCTTGATGCGGCCGCGCACGATCACGGCGCTGTCGGCGAAGGCGTTGACGCCGAACATCTCGAACGGGCCGATAATGTCCGTCCCGTATTCGTCCATCGCCTTGAGGCGATCGAAAGCCTCATGCATGGCGGCTTTGACTTCGGTGATGTTCTCCCGATAGGCCACGCCGATATCGGCAAGGTGGTAGGAGAAGTTGCGCATCATGTTGGAGACCATATCCACGCTTGAGAACGGGATCACATGGTAGACCCCGTTCAGATCGCGCATCGAGACCGAGCGGATGGTGAGCCGCTCGACGACGCCCGAAATCCCGCCGGCTGTCACGACATCACCCTCGTTCATGGCATTTTCCAGCTGAATGAACACGCCCGTGATCACGTCCTGAACCAGCTTCTGCGCGCCGAATCCGACGGCGAGGCCGATCACGCCGGCACCGGCAAGGAGCGGGCCGATATTCACCCCCAGTTCCGCCAGCATCATGATCGCGACCACGACGCTCAGTGTCACGGTGAAGGCATTGCGAAACAGCGCCAGCAGGGTGCGCTCGCGTGCTGTCGGCACCGTACCGAAATCGGGATTGAGTCTGTATTCGATCCATGACGAAACGATCACATAGAGCGCGAAGCCGACGATCAGGATCAGGACGACGGAGATCAGCGACGTGGCGATCAACGCCCCCGCTCCGGTGGTGATCCAGCCCATGAAGTCGAACAGATTCCAGGCATGGACGATTGCAAGGGCCACGCCCAGAAGAACAGCGATCCGCAATCCGTAGAGAACCTTCGGCACGAAGGCGTTCAGCCGCTCTTCGAGCAGCGGCAGGCGCTGCTTGATATCGTGAGACAGAGGCATGCCGCCGGAGATCAGGCGCGAGATCAGGGCGAAGATCAGCATGCCGACAATGACGGCGGCGATGCTCTGGCCGGTCGAGGCCGCCATCAGATTGACCGCAATCTGTGGATGCGCGACCCAGACCATGAAGAAGGCGATGAGATAGATGATCGCCAAGATGTGCCAGATCTGGGCCAGTCCCTGTGAGAGGCGCCCGACCGTGTCGGTCTCGCCGCGCGCCACCCGGCGCTTGAGCAGCGTGGCGACATCTCTCTTGTTCTGCAGCACCAGTACGATCCCGATCACGCAGGCGGTGAAGACGGCCAGGGTCCGGATTGCGTCGCCGGATGCGATGGTGAGGTTCCAGGTCACGATCGGGGCCACAAACAGGAACGCGTAGGCGATCAGGCTGATCAGCCGCGACAGCCAGAAGTACCAGTAATGCGCCGTCGTATCGTTCAACGGGACCAGCCGCAGGGAATCCTTGCGCGGCATCAGGATCGCCCGCATCGCAACCTTGATTCCCTCGGCAACGAGAAAGGCGTTCAGGAACAGTGTCTGATTCAGCGCGGTGATCGGGTTGGTGGCGAGCTGGATCGACACTGTGTGGCCGATCAGCCAGGCCAGCGCCACGGTTCCGGTATCGAAGGCGATTGCGCCCAGTGCGAGTGGCAGACGCCGAAGAACGGGGCGCGTTTCGGCCCTCGTGGCGAGCCGGACGCGGGCACGATCGGAGACCAGCCGCAAGAGCCAATAGGCGAACAGGGTCCCCGCGATCACCATTACCAGCGTTCCGAGCATCCGCGTCAGCAGGTCGAGATCCGCCGTCGTCGTGTCACGCCACAGGGCTGCAACCGAATCGGCAAAATTCCCCGCCACGAGGAAGAGACCGGAAATATTCTCGGCAATGGCCCTGGTCTGCTGTGCCACCTGGCGCGCCAGAGGCACGTGTTCCGGTTCGGCTTCGGTAACCGCCGCCGCGCTTCCCCGCAGGCGTTCGATCAGCCGGGCGCGCGCTTCATCGTCCTCGAGCAATTCGATCAGCACCTGCGTCTGCGAATCAATCGCGCGCTCCTCCTGACCCGTTTCGGAGCCGGACGGATTTTCCTGCGCCGATGCCGGAAGGGGGGGCAAAATCACGGCGAATGCCGCGATCGCGAGAGCAAGGACGGCGAAGGATACGGTCAGAAAACGACGGACCGGAACGCCAGGAGCGCGCAGAATGCGGGGCAGGGAAAGCTGAAACATCAGGGAGGCCGTGTCATGTTCTTCGGGACGCGCCGTGGCTGGCGACCCTGTATGGAAACCGGGGCGAGCATAGTCACATGGGGCAGGCATGGAAACCCGCAGCGTGAATGCCGGATCATGAGGCGTGGCGGCACATTGGATCATCGGGACAGGGTATCGCAATTCATATCCGGTCGAATTTACAATTCATGCATGCGCATGGGGTATATTCTTGGCGCGCCGTGGATGCGATCGCTTCACAGATAACGGTGCCGGCAAAGCTCTGAAGGGTGTGGGGTCGACGGAAGCCGGTGCATTGCATCGCCCTGATGCAGATTTGCCCGTCGCCGTGATTTCTGGCACTGTCACGACGAGGGGCGATCTGACCTGACGTTTGGAGCGATGCCGGCCATGCGTGTCAGCAACAGCAGCCGTTATCAGATCCGTGTCGCAAGCTCCCGCTCCGATGTGGAGCGCGCGCAGGCGCTCCGCTATCGAGCCTTCATCGAGAACCGTCCCGGCGCCCGTCCGCGTTCGGATCGTCTCGATCATGACAGTTTCGATGACGCGTGCCACCATATCCTCATCGAGGAGGAGGCTGGCGGTGAACTGATCTGCTGTTTTCGCCTCTTGCGGCTTTCCACCGGGAACGAGATCAATCGGAGTTACGCCGCACAATTCTACGATCTTTCGTCCCTGCACGCTTATCCCGGGGTCATGCTGGAACTCGGGCGTTTCTGCATCCGTCCCGGCTGGCGCGATCCAGCCGTGATGCGCCTGGCCTGGGCAGCCCTGGCCCGGATGGTCGATGAGACGGGCGCAGACATGCTGTTCGGCTGCAGCTCCTTCCAGGGCGCGGCACCGGAGTGTCACAGCGAGGCATTGGCTCTGCTCGCTGCCCATCATCTGGCGCCGCAGCGCTGGTCGCCCGGGGTCAAGGCACCGCAGGTGATGCCGCTTGCCGATGCCCTGCACGACGGCCACCCGGCGGACCCCCGCAAGGCACTGGCTGGCATTCCGACCCTGCTGCGCGGCTATCTCGCGCTCGGCGCCTGGGTCTCGGACCATGCGGTGATCGACCGGGATCTGGATACGCTGCATGTCTTCACCGGGCTGGAGATCGTCCGGATACCCTGTGAGCGGGCCCGCAAGCTGCGTGCCGCCGCCGACGTCGCCATGGCCAGCAAGTCCGTCCTGACACGTGAACCGGTCCTGGCGTAAACCTCACCGCCCCGGCCAAGATACCGTTCCGGAAGCTGCTGGTGCCCTGATCGCGCCGTATGCGAGACCCCTGGAGCGCCCGACCTGACAGAGTCGGATCGGGCGCTCTGAATTGGCGTTTGGACGCATCATTTAAACCGTCAGCCGGTATCGGCCTGGCGGAATGATGCCCTTAGTCATGCTCGCGTACGAAATGGCCTGGCGTGACCTCGACCAGGGCGCGCGCAGGGGTGCTGTAGCCGATCGGGCGTACCGGGCTTTTGATCTCCTCCGTCATCAGCCCCCGCCGCTCGCGACGCCGCTCCGGATCCGGGATCGGCGCGGCTGCGATCAGTTTCTGCGTGTAGGGGTGGCGGGGATTGCCGAGAACCGCCTGGCGCGGCCCCATCTCGACGATCTCCCCCAGATACATCACCGCGATGCGATGGCTGACGCGTTCGACGATCGCGATGTCGTGGCTGATGAAGAGGAAGGCGAGACCAAGTTCGCGCTGCAGGTCCAGCATCAGGTTGATCACCTGCGCCTTGATCGAGACATCAAGTGCGGAGACGCTTTCATCCGCCACGATCAGGCGCGGCTCCACCGCGAGCGAGCGGGCGATGCACAGGCGCTGACGCTGTCCGCCGGAAAATTCATGCGGAAAGCGCAGCGCGTGTTCGGGCAGCAGCCCCACCTGCTCCAGCAACTGCTCGACCCGCGCATCCGCATCGGCGCCTTTCGCGAGCCCGTGCACGGTGATCGGCTCGCGGATCGCCGCGCCAACGGTCTTGCGCGGGTTGAGCGAGCCGAACGGATCCTGGAAGATCATCTGCATGCGCTTGCGCGCCTCGCGCATCTGGGCCGGACTGGCCTGCATCAACTCCCGGCCCTCGAAACGGATCGACCCGCTTCGCGGCTCGATCAGGCGCAGGATGGAGCGTCCCGTCGTCGACTTGCCGCAGCCGGATTCGCCCACGAGTGCCAGGGTTTCACCGGCGCGCAGATCGAAGGAAACGTCGGAAACCGCATGCACCTCGCCGACCGCGCGCCCCAGAAGCCCGCCGCTGACGGTGAAACGCGTGACCAGGTTCTCGACCTGGAGGATCGGCTCAGCGCGCTGATCCGGCTCGTCGGCTTCACCGGCGAGCACGATATCGTCATCCGTTGCCGCGGGCGCCGAGATGTCGTCCTCGCCGTCACGAAAGGCAGGGAAGCGCCGGGGCAATTCCGTTTCGGCAAGCGTCCCGAGCTGGGGCACGGAGCCGAGCAGCTTGCGGCTGTAGGGATGGCGCGGATTGGCGAAAATCTCCCTGACATCCCCCGATTCGACCATGTCGCCCTTGAGCATGACCACGACGCGATCGGCGATCTCGGCCACGACGCCCATATCGTGGGTGATGAACATCACCGACATGCCGATTTCCTTCTGGAGCTCGCGGATGAGCTCGAGGATCTGGGCCTGAATGGTGACGTCGAGCGCCGTGGTCGGCTCGTCGGCGATCAGCAGCTTCGGCTGGCAGGCGAGCGCCATGGCGATCATCACGCGCTGGCGCATGCCGCCCGAGAATGTATGGGGAAACTCGCCCAGACGCCGGCTCGCATCGGGAATGCGCACCAGGTCGAACAGCCGCAGCGTCTCGGCGCGGGCCTCGGCCTGATTGAGGCCGCGATGGCGGATCAGCACTTCCGAGACCTGCGCGCCCACGGTGAGGACCGGGTTGAGGCTCGTCATCGGCTCCTGGAAGATCATGCCGATGCGCCCGCCGCGCACGTCGCGCATGCGCTCTTCCGACAAGGCCGGCAGGCTCTGTCCCTCGAGCAGGATGTCCCCCTCGATACGCCCGGTATTCTCCGGCACCAGCCGCATGATCGAGAGGGCGGTGACGCTCTTGCCGGAGCCGCTTTCGCCGACGACGGCCACGGTCTCGCGCTCGGCGATGTCGAAACTGACATCTTTCACGACGGGGACCCATTGCCCGTCCACGCGGAAGGAGGTGGTGAGATTGCGCAGGCTGATGACGGGCTGCATCACTGCTCTCCCTTCAGGCGCGGATCAATGGCGTCGCGAAGCCCGTCGCCGAGCAGGTTGAGGGCGAAGACGACCACGAGGATCGCGATCGAGGGAAACAGGACCAGGTAGAAACTGTCGAGGATGTTCTCGAAGCCCTCCCGGATCATGCCGCCCCATGTGGGTGTGGGCGGGCTGACGCCGAGGCCGATGAAGGCCAGCGAGGCCTCGACGCGGATCGCCGTGGCGAGCCAGAGCGAGCCCATGACCAGCACTTCCGGCAGGATGTTCGGCAGGACATGCCCGAACATCAGCCGCAGATCGGAATAGCCCAGCGCGCGCCCGGCCTCGATGAATTCGCGCTCCTTGATGGCAATGGTCGGCGCGCGGGCGATGCGGGCGAAGGGCGGGATCGCGGTAAGCGCGATGGCGATGATCAGGTTCTCGACGCTGGGGCCGAGCATGGCGACCACGATCAGGCCCAGAATCAGGGACGGAAAGGCGAGCAGCACGTCATTGGCCTGCATCACGATGATATCGACCTTGCCGCCGAAATAGCCGGCCACGAGGCCGATCGTGGTGCCGATGACCATGGCGATGCCGATCGCCACGATGCCGATGGTGAGCGAGATACGCGCCCCCCACATGATCCGTGAGAGGATGTCGCGACCAAAGGAATCGGTTCCGAAGAGGTAATCCGCACTCGGGCCCTTCAAGCGGTTGAAGACGTCCTGGTCCAGCGGGTCATGTGGCGCGATCACCGGGGCCAGCAGCGCCAGAAGACAGACGAAGACGAACAGTCCCAGCCCGATCCAGGAGGTCTTGTTGGTGTTGAACGCCTTCAGGAGTCCTGCACCGGCTGCGGCGACGGTCGTCCGGAAGTAGTTGCGCGGGGCTTTTGCGTGTGCTGCGCTCATTTGTATTTGATCCTCGGGTCGATCAGGCCGTAGGTCAGGTCGGTCAGCAGGTTCACCACCACAACGATCAGTGTGTAGATCACCATCATGCCCTGCAGCATGGTGTAGTCGCGCTGGTTCAGCGCGCCGACGATGAGCCGGCCGAGGCCGGGGCGGTTGAAGACGATCTCGGTGAGCACGGAATTCCCGATCAGGATGCCGAGATACAGACCCACCACGGTCACGACCGGTATCATCGTGTTGCGCAGGCAGTGGCGCCAGATGATCGTGCCGAAGGCAAGACCCTTGGCCCTGGCCGTGCGCACGTAATCCTGGCCCAGCACTTCCAGCATGGCCGAGCGCGAGACGCGGGTGATGTAGGCCGCCATGATCAGGCCGAGATTGATCGCCGGAAGCGCCAGATCGTTCAGCCTCGCGCCGAACGTATCGCCGCGCCCGGTGCTCATCACCGGGAACCAGCGCAGGGTGATGGCGAAGGCGAGCAGCAGCAGGATCGCCGAGACGAAGGCGGGAAAGGACAGGCCGAGCAGCGAGGCCAAGCGAATGGCGTAATCGGGCACGCTGTTGCGGCGGATGGCGGACCAGACGCCCAGCGGGATGCCCACCGCCGCGCCGAGGATCAGCGCGGCGACCGTGAGTTCGATCGTCGCCGGCAGGACGTTGAGAATCTCCTGGATGACCGGGCGACCCGAGACCATGGATCGGCCCCAGTCACCGGTGAACACGCCCGCCATGAACTCGACATACTGGATGTAGAGCGGCTGATCGAGCCCGAGGCGTGCGCGAAGGGATTCGATCGCGGCCTGGCTGGCCTGATCGCCGAGAATGACCTGTGCCGGGTCTCCGGGCAGGATGCGGACGATGAAAAAGACGATGGTGAGCACGCTGAACAACGTGATCACGGCAAAGCCCAATCGTTTGAGGACGAAGCTTCCCATGCGGCCTCACAGGTGTCGGACGCGGTTCGTCCGGATGCGTGATGTTGTCGGAAAATGCAGGGTGCGACCGGGCGCGTGGCCCGGTCGCGACATCGCCTTCACTGCGTGAAACGCGACTTCTCGGTGATGGCCGGGCTCAGGTTGAGCGAGCCGACGACCTCATGGCCGAGATCCAGACGATCCGTCCAGGCCCAGAGCTGCATGTTCTGGAAGATCGGCACGACGCAGACCGCATCCATGATGTTCTGCTGCGCCTGTGCCCACAGCTCCAGCTGGCGATCCGGATCCGGTTCGATACGCGCCGCCTCGATCTCCTCGTCCGCGACATCGCAATGCGAGAAGTTGGTGACCGAAGTGGGCTTGCCGGGGGCGGCATCCGAATGGCTGAACTGGGTGAGGTAGGTATCCGCGACCGGGAACCGTGCCGCGGAGTAGTGCGTCACCTGGCTGAGATCCTCGCGGATCTGGGCGTGGAAGGTGGCGTGCTCGACCAGATCGATATCGAGCGTGATGCCAGATTCACTCAGTTGCGACTGCACCGCCTCCATGGTGGCGAGCATGCCCGGCAAGGTGGTGTGGATCGCCTCGAGTGTCACACCGTCCGGGAATCCGGCTTCGGCGAGCAGTTCACGGGCGCGTTCGGGGCTATACTCGTATTGCGGCAGATCGTCCGTGTAGCCGAGATAGCCTTCCGGGACGGGCGAAACCGCCGGCAGGGTCACGTCCGGACCCTTGAATTCCACCATGGAATCCCGGTCGATCGCATGTGCTACGGCACGGCGCACGCGCACGTCGTCCAGCGGCGGCATGGTCATGTTGAGCATGAGCTGTGACATCTCGCCCGGACGCATGGCCACGACCGTTGTATCAGGCAACTCGGAGATGCGATCCAGCCAGGTCTGGTCCTGGCGTCCGTAGAGCATGTCGATCTCGCCGGCCTGGAAGGCAAGGTCGCGGCTCGAATCGGAGGGAATGTAGCGCAGCATGATCTCCTTGATCTCCGGAGCGCCGCGGAAATAGTTCTCGTTGGCCACGAGCCGCACGAATTGCTGCGGCTGGTATTCCGCGAATTGCCACGGGCCCGTACCCACCGGTTCACGCTCGAACTGATCGCCCATGGCCTCGACGGCTGCCTGGCAGACAATGTTGCCGCCATGATAGGGAACGAGTATGCCGAGCAGGCTTGGCACCGGTTCCGACAGGGTGATGGTCACCTCGTTCTCGGCCGTGGCCTCGACGGATTCGAAAGCGCGAAAATCACCGGCGAAGGCCGAGGTGTCGGGATTGGCCGCGCGCTCGAGCGAGAACACCACGTCATCCGCACTCAGCATGCCCCAGTCACCGTGGCAGGCGACATCATCGCGCAGCGAGAAGGTCCAGGTCAGGCCGTCTTCCGACGAGGTCCAGCTCTCAGCGATATCCGGCTCGATATATTCCGGGCTCGCCTGGCCGGGCGCGATGCGCACCAGACCGTTGAACATGTAGTGCAGCAATCCCTTGTCCGGCGTGGTCGTCGCCACGTGCGGATCAAGGCGCCCGGCATCGGCGCTGGCCATTCCAATGGTCAGCGTCGTCTGCTGGGCATAGGCACTGCCGGCAAATAGCATCGCCGAACAGGCCAGGGTGAAGGTTGATAGTCTCATGCTCCGGTTCTCCTCTGTGACTCTTCTTTGTTTCCGTTACGCAAGAACATGCGCTTGCGGCGCATGCCTGTCACCTGTCAAAGCGTATCTTCCAGGCGACAATTCACGAGCATTTCCGCAATGCTCGCGGTATTCGGCAGCGCGATCACGGTCTCGGCCAAATGGGCGAGATCTTCCGGCGCGATCATGTCGCTGCGCGAAACCTTTGTGACCCCGGCGGTGAGGTCGGTGGCGACGAAGCTGGGGCACAGGGCCGTGGCGCGCACGCCGTCTTCCCAGCCGATCCGGCGCGTGCCATGGGTGAGCGCCATCAGCGCGAATTTGGTCATCGCATAGGCGATATTGTCATTGCGCACCCGCTTGCCCGAGAGCGAGGCCACGTTGACGATGCGCCCCGCCCCGCAGGCCCGCAGATGCGGCAGGCAGGCGCGGGTGAGAAACAGCGGTCCCTTGACATTGGCCGACACCAGCGCGTCGAGCTCGGCCTCCTCGCCGGCCTCGATGGAAAAGCCGTTGCTGGTGCCCGCATTGTTGACCAGGCCATCGAGGCGACCGAAGCGCGCAAGAGTCTCCTCCAGCCAGCGCGCATGGCTGTCGCGGTCGTCGGCTTCGTAGCGGCAGGCGAGAAAGCGCGGGCCGGCAATGTGGGAAAAGCTCCCGGCGAGCCTGTCGCGATCGCGCGCCCCGGCGCTGACATTGTAGCCGCGCGCATGCAGGATTTCGGCAATGGCGCGACCGATGCCCCGGCTGGCGCCGGAGATCATGATGGTGCGTCCTTCAGGCGCGAGCACGAGCGATCTCCTTTCGGTTCGTCTGAGCGAAGCGCTCCGGCGAGAAGGGCCAGAGCGGCAGGGGATTATGTCGTCCGGTGACGAGATCGCGCACGATCTCGCCAATCAGCGGTGCGAGTGCGAATCCGTGCGCGGAAAAGCCGAAAGCATGGACGAGACCGGGGATGCGCGCGCTCGCCCCGATCACCGGCAGCCCGTCTTCCACCATTCCTTCGATCCCGGTCCAGCTGCGCAGGATCGGCGTATCGCGCAGATGCGGGAACAGGCTGGCGGCATTGGCCAGATTGGCCGCGACGCGCTCGGGCAGCGCGATGCCGCGCATGGCGGCCCCGTCCGCGCCGCTCACGATCCGCCCCTCGAAGGCACCGCCGATCACCACTGCGCCGGCATCGGTCTGTTTCAGCGACAGTTTGCGACCCTGGCTGCCGATCACGGGCGTGACGAAAGGGGCGACGGGGGCGGTGACGATCATCTGCAATGCGCTCGCGCGCATCGGGATCGGTTCTGCGGCGACGAGATCGCGACCCCAGGCTCCGGCGCAATTCGCGACGGCGTCAGCATGGATTTCTCCGTGAGGCGTCATGACGGCGATACCGGCCGTATCCGCCCGCGCGAGTCCCCCGACCGTAACCCCCTCGCGGATCTCCACCCCGAGGGCGAGACAGGCCCGGCGATAGGCGTGCCCGGCCTTCAGCGGATCGGCGAAGCCGTCATCATCGACCGTGAGGGCGCCGAGGCAGTGGCGTGCAAGCGTGGGCACCCGCTCGAACAGGACGTTGAGCCCGATCATCCGTTCATGCGTCCAGCCGGCGGAGCGCGTGCGCGTGGCACGGGCCTCAAGCGCGGCGAGGGCGGCTTCGTCCTCCGCCACGCGGATCTGGCCGCTGGCAGCGAAGCCGACATCGGCACCGAGCCTCTCGGCAAGCCCTGCCCAGAGCGGCAGGGCAGCCCGGGCGAGTGGGATTTCGGCAGGATCGCGGTTGAGGCTGCGCACGCCGCCGGCGCTCGCCGACGAGGCGTGGCGCCCGCATGTATCACGTTCGAGCAGGAGCACGCCCAGCCCGGCCCGGCGCGCCTCGAAGGCGCAGGCGAGCCCGATCAGCCCGCCGCCGATGACGACGAGATCAACCCTCATGCGCGGCCTCCGGCTGTTCGAGATAGTCGCGCAGCAGCACAGGCTTGAGCGGCGCGCGGATGCGCAGGGCGCCGGTCGCGTCGGCCGTGGCGCCGGTTTCCTGCGCCACGAGCCGGGTCAGCGGATTGGCACAGATCCGGCCCTGGCAGGGCCCCATGCCGCAGCGGGTGAAGGTCTTGACGCGGTTGGGACCGTTCGCCCCGAGCTCCATGGCCCGGCGTATCGCTGCGACGGTCACCGCCTCGCAGCGGCAGAGCACGGCCTCGTCTGCGTCCGGTCCGGGCGGCGGCAGGGCGGGATAGAGCGCATCGACCAAGGGGCGCACGGCACGCTTCTTCCGGCGCAGGCGCCATAAACGCGCGACCGTCTCGCGGTGGGTGCCGGCGTGATCGGCAACCCGGCGCGACGCCACGGCATGGCCGGCAAGGCTGCCGGTGATCCCGGCGAGTTCCGCGCCCCCGATTCCCGCCGCATCGCCGGCGATCCAGAGCCCGGGCAAGGCGCTCTCGCCATCCTCCGAAACGACCGGAGCGAAGGCGGCCTGTGCCGCGTTCCAGCGATGCTCCAGTCCCAGCAGCCGGCTGATCTGGGTGTTGGGGATGACCCCGTCATGCACGGCGAGCAGGGTCGCGGGCAGGCTCATGTCACGGTCGCCGGCGCGAAAGCGCACCCGTGCCAGCGCGCCGTCATCATCGCCCTCGGCGCGCAGGTCTGTCACGTGACGATAGACCGGGATGCCGGACATGCGCCGGCGCAGCGAGAGCATCATGCCCTGCGCCACCAGTCCGGGATCGGAAAGCAGTGCAGCGGGGAGGTGACGGATGGCGCGCCGGCGCGTGCCGGGCGGTGTCATGTCGAGGATGGCCGAAACGCGTCCCCCGAGGCTGCGGATCTGGGCGAGCGCGAGCAGCAGAAGGGGGCCCTGTCCGGCAAGGATAACGCCATCGCAAGCCGGTACGAGCCCCGCTTGCTTCATCGCGATCTGCAATGCGCCGATACCCATCACCCCCGGTCTGTGGCTGCCGGGAAAGACCATGGCGCGTTCCTGCGCGCCGCAGGCGATGATGACGTTACGGGCAATGCTGTTCTGCAGCGCCGGCGCATGACCGGCATCGCGACGCAGCCAGCTGATGGCGAAGCCGTCCTCGTCCTGCGCGATATCGACGAGCGTCGCGCCTGCATGATGACGCGCGCCGGAGCCCGCGAGACGCTTGAGCGCGCGCTCTGCCCGGTGATAGCCCGCAGCGAAGATCCGGCGCGGGCCCTGATCAGCGAGGATCGCCCCGGCATTGCGCCAGACCTGGCCGCCCGCAGAGGGTTGCTCGTCGAGCAGCATCACGCTGAGTCCGGCCCCGGCAGCAACGCCCGCAGCCGCGAGACCGGCGGGTCCGGCGCCGATGACGATCAGATCGAGGGGGGCAGTCGCTGAACTCATGCCGACGCTCCACCGGTATTGTCAGCGGCGCTGACGTCATCCTGCAAATGCGTGCGCACCTGCATCCCCTCCCGCACAGGTGTCAGGCAGGCCTGGACGCCGGGGCGCCCGTCGACTTCGCACAGGCAGCCGAAACAGATGCCGATCAGGCAGGCCGGGCTGTTGAGTGCGCCGGTCTTCGGGTTGCGCGCGAATGCCGTCAGCCCGCCGGCAATCAGCGCCGTGGCGAGGCTGTCGCCGGAATATGCCGTGAAGGGGCGGCCATCGACGTGAACGGTCATGGCCTTTGCGGCGTCATCGACGCGCCGGAACAGGCCAGGGGGGGGAATGCTCATGCCGCCTCCCTGAAACGATCCGGCGAAAACGCGGGATAGGTTTCGTTCAGGCGCCCGGCCACGATCGCCTGCGCGACCTCGCCGGCATGGGCGGCGGCGAGCGTCACGCCGCTATGGCAGGTGACGAGGAAGGCGCCGGGAGCGCGCGCCGATTCCTGGTAGATCGGCAAACCGTCCGGTGACATCACCCGCAACCCGCCCCATGAACGCACGAGGGCGGCATCGGCCAGCGCGGGAAACATGCGCATGGCCCGGCGCACGATCTGCGTAGCCACGGCCTGTGTGGTGCCGCGATCGAAGCCCACCTCCTCCTTGCTGTCACCGATCATGATGGTGCCGTCGCCGGTCTGGCGGATGGTATGGCAGGCCATGGGGATGATTTCGGGCAAGCGTTCGGTGACGAGGATCTGTCCGCGTTGCGGGCGTACCGGAGCATCAAGGCCCAGCATAGGCGCGAGTTCGGCATTGCCGAGCCCTGCTGCCAGCACCACCTGCTTCGTCGCGAGCGTCGCTGTTTCCCCCTCGACGAGGAAGCCGTCCGGCCTCTGCGGGCGGATGCGCCGGATCTGCTGCGCCACGGTCTCCACATGCGCAGCCAGCGCCGCACGCAGGGCGCGCAGGGTTGAGAGCGGGTCGGCATGGCCATCATGCGGGCAGTATGCCGCGCCGGTGACCTCCGGGCCGAGCCCGGTAAACCAGTCATCCAGGATCTTGCGATCGATGATCCGGGTGTCGTTGTCGCCGCCCGGCTGGTTATGCATGCGCGCGATCCCGGCGGCGAATGTCTCCAGCTCCGCCTCGCCGAGGGCGAGCTTGACGCCGCCGCTGCGCCGGTACTGCACATTGATGCCGCCAGTTTCGGCGAGTTCTGCCGCGAAGTCATTCCAGGCATCGGCGGAGCGGCGCGAGAGCGCAGCATAATCGGGCGCGCCGAGCCCCTTGCCCTGCACCCAGACGAGACCGAAATTCGCCACGGATGCGTGGAAATCATCCTGCGCAGCATCGCATAGCACGACCCGCGCGCCTTCGCGCATGAAGCCGAGCGCCAGTGCCGAGCCGACCAGCCCGCCTCCGATCACCGCGATGTCACAGGTTTTCGTCATCCGTGTAACGTCAGGGGTGCCGCAGGTTGCGCCCCCTCCCCGAAACGTTCGAAAGCAAAAGCAGCAAGATCCCTCTCCTGCTCTCGCCCGAGCAGCAGGTCGCGCATGATGCGCCCGGTCACCGGACCGAGACAGAAACCGTGGCCGGAAAAGCCCGAAGCGACATGCAGCCCCGCGATTCCGGGCACAGGGCCGAGTACCGGGAGGGCATCGGGCGTCAGATCGATCACGCCACCCCAGAAGCGTTCGACCGGCGTGGTGGCGAAGGCGGGGAGCACCTCGGCCACGCGCATCAGCATGCCCGACAGGGTCGCCGCATCAGGGCTGGCGCGCGGATGGCCCTGGTCGTCATGTGTGAGCACGCCATCCCACGGCAGGATCCCGGAGGAGACGCGCAGCCTGCCATCCGCCTGCTGGCGGGCGGCGACATTGGCGCTGGCCGTCCCGAGAACCTGATCGAGACACGGTGCCACCTGCTCGCTGAGCGCCACCGTCACCAGCGGCGTGCGCAGCGGCAGATCGAGGCCGAGCGGCGCGAGCAGACCGGGCGTCCCGATCCCCGCCGCGACGAGACAGGCATCGCCGGCGATCGGCCCGTCAGCGGTCCCGAGCGCGCGAAACCGCCCGCCCGCGCAATCGATCCCGGTCACGCGCGTGCCGAAGCGGAACCGGACCCCCAGCCGTTCCCCGGCATCGCGATAGGCTTGCGCCACCGCGAGCGGTTCGGCCTGCCCGTCGCTCGGGCAATGGGAGGCGCAGACGATCTCCGGTGACAGGGCCGGCGCGAGCGCGCGCAGATCGCTCCCCTCGACGAGGCTGATCTCCAGCCCGGCGGCGGATTGCTCCTCGACCAGCGCGGCGATGCGCTGCGCCTCCTGCGCATCGCGTGCCAGTCTCAGATTGCCGCTGCGGCGATAACCGGTCGGCGCGCCGAGTTCCTCGTCGAGCCTGGCCCAGAGAGCCACGGCCTCCCGGGCGAGCGGCAATTCCGCAGGGGCGCGCCCGGACTGGCGTACGCCCGCGAGCGTCCAGCCCGAAGCCATCGCCGCAGGGCCATAGGCATCGACCAGCGTCACCGCGATGCCGTCCCCGGCCAGCGCATGGGCGGTGGCGAGGCCGGTAATGCCTGCGCCGATGACGATGACACGGCTCATGACGACTGCTCCCGCATCAGCATCTCATGCCGCCTTCTCCGCCGGGCCGCGCCGGAAGCGTGACAAGGCGTATCCGCTGGCATCGACCACGGGATCGCGCCCGGTCGCCAGCTGCGCCGCGAGCAGGCCGATACCCGTACCGAGGCCGAAACCGTGGCCGGACAGGCCCGTGGCGATGACGAGACCGGGGATCTCCGGCACATGATCGATCACGGGCACTTCGTCCGGTGTGACGTCGATCATGCCGGCCCAGCTCTCGACGGGCTGTGCCCCGGCGAGTTGGGGGTAGAGCGTACGCGCGGATTCCAGCACCGAGCGCAGCAGTTTCTGATTGGGCTCGGGATCGAGAATGCGCACTTCCTCGAAGGGGGAGGGGCCGTCATCGCCCCAGCGGTGATGCCCGAGCGGGCCGAAGAAGGATTTGCCGACGGCCAGATCGACGATCCGCCAGCGCTTGCGCAGAACCGGGAGGAAGGCGAAGAGATGGCGAAAGGCGGCCGGGATGATCTCGAACTGGGCCGCGCCCGTGCGCCCGATCGTATAGCCGCCATCCGCCCGCCGGCGGATCGAGGCGCCGGTGGCGCCGATGGCGCCGGGGGCGATTTCCGGCGTTGGCGCGGTGCGCAGCACAGAAGAGCGGATCGCGAGCTGGGGCAGGGAGAGGCCCAGGTTTTCCATGAAGGGGCGCGACCAGACACCGCCGGCGAGGATCACCGTCTCGCATGAAACGGTGCCGTGTTCCGTCACCACCCCGCTCACGCGACCGCCCGTGCGCCGGATCGAGCGCACCGCCGTGTTCTCGCGAATATGGGCTCCCAGCGCCGCCGCACGCCGCGCCAGGGCGGGAACCGCGAGCCCGGGTTCGGCCTGGGCGTCGTCGGGTGTGTAGAGCGCGCCGCGAAAGCGCGTCGCACCATCGCCGAGCAGGTCCTGCATCTCCTTGCGTGAGAGCATGCGTGAGCCGATCTGGAAGGCGCGGGCATGGTCCAGCCAGCTCTCGCGCTGGGCGAGTTCGTCCTGGTCGGCGCACAGATAGGTGCAGCCGGCCTGGCGGAAGCCGATATCGGTGTCGAGCGCCTGTGCATGGCGCCGCCACAGGGTCTGCGCCTCCAGCATCAGCGGCAATTCGCGCGGATCGCGACCCTGTTTGCGGATCCAGCCCCAGTTGCGGGATGATTGTTCGGCGGCGATGCGACCCTTCTCGCACAGGAGAACCGGCACGCCCCATTCCGCCAGCGTCAGCGCCGCCGCGACGCCGGCGACGCCGCCACCGATGACGACGACATCGACGCGCTCCGGCAGCGCTACCCCGGCTCCGTCCCATGCGGGTTCGGTCCCGCTGATCCCCTGCTTCCCCGCCACGCGATGTCCCCCTCGCGTTTGTTGATGGGCGATCGTGCGGGATGATTCACAATAATGCAAATAGCAGATACTTCCGCTTCCATACGGAAATGTTATGGTGAGCCATGCTCAGTCAACGCGCCCTCGAAGCTTTCCTCATGGTGATGCGCTCGGGATCGATTTCCAGCGCCGCCGCCGAACTCTCCGTCAGCCAGCCCGCGGTGAGCCGACATATCCGCGATCTCGAAACCGCGACAGGGCTGCATCTGTTCGACCGGATAGGCAACCGCGTCAGCCCCACCGAGGCCGCCCATGCGCTTGCCGGGGAGGTCGAGCGGGCCTTTGTCGGGCTGTCGGAAATCGAGATCGCCGCACGGGAGATCCGGCGCGGTCGGCGCGATCGGCTGCGCATCGCCGCCATGCCCGCCCTGTCGATGAACCTGCTGCCCGATGTGGTCGCCGACCTGAAAAGCGCGGGCAGCCTCCCGGACCTGGAGATCCTCTCCTCCTCGACCCAATCGGTGGCGCGCCTCGTCGCCAGGCGCCAGGCGATTCTCGGCTTCGTGGCGCCGATTCTGGAGACGCCGGAAATCCGGCTGCTGACGCATGAGCGCGTGCCGTTGCGTTGCGTCATGCGTCGCGATGATCCACTGGCTGCGCGCGGGCTGATCCGCATGCGCGATCTGGCCGATCGCGATTTCATCGCCCTGTCGATCACCACCACGACCGGGACGACATTGGAGCAGATCTTCGCCCGCATGGACCAGCCGCCACGCATCGTCATGCGTGCACGGCTCTCGCCCGTGGTCTGTGCGCTTGCCCTGCGCGGGGTGGGGATCGGCATCGTCGATGCCTTCTCCGCCCGCGATCACGTGGCGAAGGGGGGGGTGAGCCTGCCCCTCGACATCACCGAGACTTTCGGTTTCAGTGTCATCACCGCCCGGGCCGGTGCGCCGCATCCTGCCGCGGAGATGTTGCTGGAACATCTGCGTGTGCGCGTCGCGGGTTATCGGGAGGCGTGAGCCCGGGCAGCACGAGAACAGGCAGCACACGAGGCCGATATGGACAGCGCCCCCACCCGATCGTCAGGCACACTTGCGGAACTCGCTGATTTCGCGCTCGGCTGGCGCAAGGATGCCATGCCGGACGAAGCCTTTGCCCGGGCGGGCGACGTGGTGGTGGATTGCATTGCTTCGGCGATCTGCGGGGCCGGAGATCCGGGAGCGCGCGCGGCGCGGCTTGCCGCGACACGCGGTTTCGGCGCGGGTGAGGATCCGATCTGGTTCACGCATCAGACCGCCCCGCCGGCAGCGGCCCTGATGGCGAATGCGGCGGCGGCCAGCATCCTCGATCTTGATGACGGCCATCGCGCTGCTGCCGGACATCCCGGCGCCGCCATCGTTCCGGCGGTGCTCGCGGAAGCAGCTCGTCTGGGCACTGCCCCGCGTGATGCCGCTGCGGCGATCATCACCGGCTACGAAATCGCGGTGCGCATGGCGGCAGCACGGGATTTCTCCCGCCTCGACACCATGTCGAGCGGACGCTGGACGCATTTCGGTGTCGTTGCCGCATTGGCACGCCTGCGGGGCCTCCCGTGCGAAACCCTCACGCAGGCGCTTGCCATTGCCGGCATTCACGGGCCGAACCAGTCGGCTTCCGGCTATTCGAAGGTGATGGGCAGCCATACCAAGGAGGGCATTCCCTGGAGCGCCCTCAACGGCGTGCTCGCCCTCGATCTTGCCGAATCCGGCTATAGTGGTCCCGTCGATCTCGTCGATCATCCCGATTATTACGATGCCGCCGCGCTGATCGCCGGGCTCGGGCGGGAGCCGCGCATCCTTGGCACCTATTTCAAACCCTATTCCTGCTGTCGCTGGGCGCATGCGCCGATCGATGCCCTGCTCGACCTGATGCGCGCGCACGGCTTTGTGCCCGATGCGATCACGCGGATCGAGGTCGCGACCTTCGCGCGGGCGCTGGGCCTCGCCAATGCAACGGCGCCGAAGACCCTGCAGGCCGCGCAGTATTCGCTGCCCTTCACCATCGCGCTGGCGGGGTTGCGCGGTGGCGAGGCGCTCATGCCGATGCGGGAGGCGAGTCTGGCCGATCCCGCCGTCATCGCCCTCTCCGGGCGGGTGGTGCTGCACATCGATCCCGATCGCGAGGCTGCCTTCCCGCGCGAGGCGGGTGCCTCCATCACGGTCGAGACGGATGCTGGAACCTTCAGCGCGTGTGTCACGCAGCCGAGAGGCGAGCCGGCCAATCCGATGACGCGTGCCGATCTCATGGAGAAGCTCGTCACCGTCAATCGCGGCAAGCCGCTCGACAGGCTGCGCGGTGCGCTCGGGCGCTATCTCGCAGATGACGCGGATACCGGCGCGCCGGCGTCGCTGATGATGGCGCTAGCCGATCCCGCATTGGCCGACCCTGCTTTTGCAGGTGCTCAGCCCGTCTCATAGCGAAATTTGCGCAAGGCCACCGGGGCGTGGCCGAAATGGGCCTTGCAGGCGCGTGAGAACTGGCTCGCGCTGGAAAAGCCGCAGGCGAGCGCGACTTCAACCACCTGCATGCGCGTCTGACGCAAAAGGGCGCGGGCGCGCTCCAGACGCAGGGCGCGGTAATGCGCCATCACGCCGGTGCCGATCTCCTTGATGAAGCGCCGCTCCAACTGACGCTGGCCGATCCCCGCGCGGCGGGCGAGGGTTGCGATGGAAAGCGGGTTTTCGAGATGCGCGCTCATCAGGGCGAGCGCGGTCGCCACCGGGCGGCTCGGCGCGGGCGCGTCCGCGCGGGCATGGCTGCGTTGCGGCCCGGAGCCCGGACGCGCGCCGTCCTGGATGAACCATTCGCTCACCGCGCCGGCGAGACCGGGCCCGTGATGAGCATCGATCTCGGCCGCCATCATGTCGAGCGCGGCGATGCCGCCGGCGCAGGTCAGGCGTTCCCGGTCGATCTCGTAGAGGCTGCCGGTCATGGCGAGCTCGGGAAAATGCTCGCTCAGGGCGGGCTGGTGCTCCCAGTGAATGGTGCTGCGATAGCCGTCGAGCAATCCCGCCCGTGCGAGCAGGAACGGTCCGCCCGAGACGCCGCCGATGCGGATTCCTGCCCGCGCCGCGCGGCGCAGGGCCCGCAAGATACCGGCATCGTCGAAGGTCACCGGATTGCCCCCGGCGCAGACGATGAGCGTATCGAGTCCCAGCGCATGCACGGCATTGGCGTCACGCAGATCCGCATCGCAGGTGATGGTGATCCCGTTCGAGGCGCGCGCGACCTTGCTCGCATCACAGGAGAGATGCCGCCATGCATAGAACGGCTGGCCGGCGATGACGTTCGCCGCGCGCAGGGGTTCGATCGCCGAGGCATAGGACATCAGGGCGAAACCCGGCACGAGCAGGAATCCGTAGACGCGGCCCGATGGCGCCTGCGGTGCATATGCGGCCTGACTATCAGGGTTATCGCCGGTTTTCGTCATGGGAATGCCGCGAATTGCCAAGAACTGCGGCAGGGTGACTGGCAACCTGCCTCCTGGTCAAGAGGGCGGGAACGGACAGACCGCCTTGTCCTTTCTTCGCCCCTTTCCGATCCGGACCGCAGCATGCGCTTTTCCGCCCTCCAGATCCTCAGGCAGAGCCTTTCCGGCGATCGCGGCTGGCGCCCGCAATGGCGCGACGCCGAGCCGAAGCCGCGTTACGACGTGGTCATCGTCGGCGGCGGCGGGCACGGGCTGGCCACGGCGCATTACCTGGCCAAGACCTACGGGGTTAACAATGTCGCCGTGCTTGAGAAGGGCTGGATCGGAGGCGGCAATGTCGGGCGAAACACCACCATCGTGCGCTCGAACTACCTCCTGCCGGGCAATCTCCCCTTCTACGAACTGTCGATGCAGCTCTGGGAGGGGCTGGAGCAGGATCTGAACTACAACGCCATGATCTCGCAGCGCGGCGTCATCAATCTCTACCATTCCGACGCCCAGCGCGACGCCTATGTCCGGCGCGGCAACGCCATGCGCCTGCACGGGGTCGATGCCGAACTGCTGGATCGCGAGGGCGTACGCTCACGCCTGCCCTTTCTCGATTTCGACAATGCCCGTTTCCCGATCCAGGGCGGATTGTTGCAACAGCGCGGCGGTACGGTGCGCCATGACGCGGTGGCCTGGGGCTATGCCCGCGCCGCCGATCAGCGCGGCGTCGATATCATCCAGAATTGCGAGGTCACCGGTATCCGTCGCGAAGGCGGGCGCGTCACCGGGGTCGAGACGACGCGCGGCTTCATCGCCGCCGGCAAGATCGCGCTCGCGGCGGCGGGCAATTCCTCGAAAGTCGCGGCCATGGCCGATCTGCGCCTGCCGATCGAGAGTCACGTGCTGCAGGCCTTCGTCAGTGAGGGCGTGAAGCCGCTGATCGATACGGTGGTCACCTTCGGTGCCGGGCATTTCTACATCAGCCAGTCCGACAAGGGCGGGCTCGTCTTCGGGGGGGATATCGACGGCTACAATTCCTACGCCCAGCGCGGCAACCTGCCCGTCATCGAGGACGTGATGGAATGCGGCATGGCCCTGTGGCCGGGGCTCGGGCGGTTGCGGCTGCTGCGGCACTGGGGCGGCATCATGGACATGTCGATGGACGGCTCGCCCATCATCGACGCCACCCCGGTCGCGGGGCTCTATCTGAATGCCGGCTGGTGCTATGGCGGCTTCAAGGCCACCCCGGCTTCCGGGCTGTGCTTTGCCCATCTGATCGCCCGCGACGAACCGCATCCTGCGGCGACGGCCTTGCGGCTCGACCGCTTCGCGCAGGGCCGTGTCATCGATGAAAAGGGCGCCGGCGCCCAGCCCAATCTGCATTGAGGAGCCCGCCATGCGCATACCCTGCCCGTATTGCGGAGAACGCGACATCCAGGAATTCAGCTGCCTGGGTGACGCCACACGGCGGCGGCCCGATCCGGAGGCCGGCGAGGCCGCCTTCGCCGATTACGTCTATCTGCGCGACAATCCCGCCGGGCGGCATCGGGAATTGTGGTATCACGCCGGCGGTTGCCGGGCCTGGCTGGTGGTGACGCGCGATACGAAGAGCCACGCGATCGAGGCAGTCGCCCCCGCTCGCGAGGCTTCCCGCACCCTTGCGGAGTCCGGATCGTGAGCAGCAGCCCCGGCCAGCCGCGCCGCCTCGCCGAGGGCGGCCTGATCGATCGATCGCATGTCATCGGTTTTCGCTTCGACGGTCGCGACTATCGCGGTCATTCCGGCGATACGCTCGCCTCGGCTCTGCTCGCCGCCGGGGTGCGCCGCTTCGGGCGCTCGTTCAAGTACCATCGCCTGCGCGGGGTGATGACGGCGGGGCCGGAAGAGCCGAACGCACTGGTGACGCTGGGTGAAGGCGCGCGCCGCGAGCCGAACAGCCGCGCCACGACGGTGGCTTTGCACGAGGGGCTCGTCGCCGAGAGCCAGAACCGCTGGCCGAGCCTCGATATCGATCTGCTCAGCGTCAACCAGCTGCTCGCGCCGTTCCTCTCGGCGGGTTTCTATTACAAGACCTTCATGTGGCCGCGCGCCTTCTGGGAGCGGGTCTACGAGCCGCTTATCCGCCGCGCCGCGGGTCTCGGGCGGGCCGCTCGGGCGCCTGATCCCGACCATTACGAAAAGGCCGTGGCGCATTGCGACCTGCTGGTCATCGGTGCAGGTCCCGCCGGGCTGATGGCGGCGCTTGCCGCCGGGCGTACCGGTGCCCGGGTGATCATCGTGGATGAGGACGAGCGCTTCGGCGGGCGCTTGTTGAGTGAGCACGACAGGCTCGACGGTCTCGCGGGTCCGGACTGGGTGGACGGCATCGTTGCCGAACTCGCAAGCCTGCCCGAGACCCGGCTGATGCCGCGCACCACGCTCTTCGGCATCTATGACGGCGGTGTGCATGGTGCGCTCGAGCGTGTCGCGGATCAGCGCGACGCAGCGCCGGCGCATGCCCCGCGCCAGCGCATGTGGCGCATCCATGCCCGGCGCACGATCCTCGCCACGGGTGCGATCGAGCGTCCCATGGTCTTTTCCGGCAATGACCGACCCGGCGTGATGCTGGCCGGTGCGGCGCGCACTTATCTCACGCGCTACGCGGTGAAGCCCGCCGAAGCGCCGGTGATCCAGACCAGCAGCGACGATGGCTGGCGCACGCTCAATGCGCTGATCGCCGCGCAGACCCCGCCAGTGGCAATCATCGACAGCCGTGAGACCATCGATCCTGCCCTGGTGCAGGCGGCAAAATCCGCCGGTGTCCCGCTTCATGCGGGAGCGCGGATCGTGGCGGCGCGGGGTCGGGATCTGACACGCGTCACCGTCCGCACGGCATCCGGCGCCGAACAGAAACTCGCCTGTGACGGGTTGTTCGTCGGCAATGGCTGGAACCCCAATCTCGCCCTGACCAGCCATCTCGGCGATCGTCCGGTCTATGACGAGGCGATTGCGGCCTTCGTGCCCGGGCGCACGCCTCCCGGCATGACGGTGGCGGGCGCGGCGGCGGGACGCTTCTCGCTGGAGCAGGCGCTCGCGGACGGGGCAAGGCTCGGAATCGAAGCGGCCTCGGAATGCGGCTTCGCCGGGGCCCGCCCCACCCTGCCTGCGATCGAGGCGCCCGGCGGCGGCGCCCATGCGCCGCTCTGGCAGGCACCGCTTTCCGGCAAGGCCGCGAAGAGCGCCTTTGTCGATCAGCAGAACGACGTCACCGCCGCCGATATCGCGCTTGCCCATCGCGAGGGGTTTCGCGCGGTGGAGCACCTGAAACGCTACACGACGCTCGGCATGGCCACCGATCAGGGCAAGACCTCGAATCTTCCGGGACTCGCCATCATGGCCGCGCTGACCGGACGCGGTATCGCGCAGACCGGCACCACCATGTTCCGCCCCCCGGCCACCCCCGTCGCCATCGGCGCGTTCGCGGGTCCGCATCGTGGGCGCCAATTCCGCCCGACCCGACGCACGCCGGCTCATGACTGGGCCCGCGAGGCGGGGGCGATCTTCGTCGAATCCGGCCCCTGGCTGCGGGCGCAATATTTCCCTCGCGCGGGTGAAACCGACTGGCGCGCCAGCGTCGACCGCGAGGTATCCGCCACCCGCAGCAGCGTCGGGTTGTGCGATGTCACGACTTTGGGCAAGATCGACGTGCAGGGCCGGGATGCGGCGAATTTTCTCGATTTCGTCTATGCCAACCTGATCTCCAGCCTGCCTGTCGGCAAGGCGCGATACGGGCTTATGCTGCGCGAGGACGGTTTCGTTTTCGACGACGGCACGGTGGCGCGGATCGGCGAGAAGCATTTCCTCGTCAGCACCACCACCGCCAATGCCGCGCGGGTGATGCAGCATATGGAACTCTGCGCCCAATGGCACCGCCCCGATGACGATGTGCGTCTCACCTCGGTCTCGGAGGCCTTTGCCCAATATGCGCTGGCGGGGCCGCGCGCGCGGGACGTGCTCGCGGCGTTCGTCGATGATCCGGACACGGTTTCGGCTGAGAACCTGCCCTATCTTGGCGTGCGCGATCTCACGGTCGGCGGTGGTGTGCCGGCACGGATCTTCCGGCTGTCGTTTTCCGGAGAGCTCGCCTACGAGATCGCCGTGCCCGCGCAATACGGGGACGCCGCGATCCGCGCGATCATGGCGGCGGGCAAACCGTTTGGCATCACGCCCTATGGCATCGAGGCGCTCGGGGTGATGCGCATCGAGAAGGGCCATGCTTCCGGGCCGGAACTCAACGGCCAGACCACCGCGCATGATCTGGGGCTCGGGCGGATGCTCTCGAAGAAGAAGGATTTCATCGGCAAGGCCATGGCCCTGCGCCCGGCCCTGACGGATCCGGGACGCGCGCGCCTCGTCGGCATCACACCCTGCGATCCGGCGCGGCGCCTGCGCGCCGGCGCGCATATCCTGCCGGCGGACAAGCCTGCCATCGCTGCACATGACCAGGGCTGGGTGACTTCCGTCGCCCATTCGCCGGACTTTGGCCACTGGATCGGCCTCGCCCTCGTGGCCCATGGTCCCGAGCGTATCGGCGAGACACTGCGTGCGGTCGATCTCCTGCGCGGCGAGGATATCGCCGTGCGCCTATGCGATCCCGTCTTCATCGACAAGGAAGGAGCCCGTCTCCATGGTTGACGAACGCCCGACCCGCTCCGGACCGTCCGGACCCGCCTCTTCCTGGATGCCGCTTGCGCCTCTGCCCGCTCTCCCCCTCGCCATGCCGAGCGATGCGCCCTGCGAACTGGATGCGGATCTCTTCATCGCCTTGTGGAATCCCGCAGCCATGATCGGCCTCGCGCCACGCCGCGATGCCGGCGAGGCCGTGCAGGCCGAGCTCCACGCACGTCTCGGCATGGCCGCACCCGCGCCGGGCCGCACCACCGGGCGCGGCGGCGAGCGGCTTATCTGGAGCGGGCTCGACCAGTGGCTCTATATCAGTGACGAGGCCGGGCGGCTTGAAGGGCTCGATCCGGATCTTGTCGCAATGACCGATCAGACCGGGGCCCGCGCCGTGATCCTCATCGGCGGTGAGAACGCAGCCGAGACGCTGGCCAAGGGCTGCCTCGTCGATCTGCACCCGCGCGCCTTCCCTGATGATGCGGTCGCGATCACCGCGATCGCCCATATCGGAGTGATCCTGTGGCGTGAAGGCAATGGCTTTGCCATCGCCACCCCGCGCTCCAGCGCGCCGGACGTGCTGCACTGGCTCACGGAATCAGCGGCTGAATTCGGTCTTGACTGGAACTGATGCCGACGGCCCCCGGTCGCTTCAGCTCCAGGGGAAGGGGCTGGCGGAGACCGGGTGCAATTCGCCCGCCGCATAGCGCGCCATGCGGAAAGGCTGCAGCAGCGGGCTCGGCGTGCCGAGGAGCTCCTGCGCCACCAACTCGCCGACGCCGATCATCTTGTAGCCGTGATTGCTGTCGGCGATGACATAGCAATTCTCGCGGAAGACATCGAAGACGGGGAAGCTGTCGGGTGTGAAGCAGCCGAGCCCGCCGGAATGCTCTTCGCGGTAATGCGCGGCCTTGCCCTCGAAGCGCTTGTGGCAGAAGGCGAGCGCCGAGGTCCACATGTCGCGGAAGGCCGGGGAGGCGATGAATTCGGTCGATTGCGGGCCGTAGGGGTCGAGCGCCACCGCTTCGGCGGGCTTGTCCACCTTGTAGGGCATGGCCCCGCCCTGGATGCCGCCGAAGGCGAAATCAGGCTTGTAATAGATCCCCCACATCCGGTCGGTGATCAGATCGCCCGTGGTATCGGAATAGAGTGGCGCATCGGTATCGACATGCAGCACCGGGGGAAGCTTGCCGTCATTGGTGGTGAGCAGGTCCGGCGGCACGTCGAGCACGCCTTCTTCCAGCTGCCAGAAGCGCCACATCGGCATGTCGTCATGCATCCGCCCCTGCGCATCACGCATGCTGATCGTGGCCGGCAGATCCAGCATCGCCCAGAGATCGCGAATCCAGGGCCCGACCCCGATGACCACCTGGTCACAGGTGATCACCCCCTGATCGGTCTCGACGGCGCGGATCGCGCCACCTTGCGAGGTGGTTTGGAAGCCGGTCACGGCGACACCTTCGAAGATGCGCACCCCGGCATCACGCGCCTTCATGGCAAGGCCGCGCATGGAGGCGACGTTGTTGGCAAAGCCACCGCGTTTCTCGTGCAGGACCGAGGTGATCCCCTTCGCCTGCCAATCGGCGAAGAAGCCTTTCATGTAGCGCTCGGATTCGGCGGCACCCTCGATGAACGTGCTCTCATAGCCGATCGCCTGCTGCTCGGCATGGATGCGGGCGACGCCCTCCCGCATCGGTTCGGGCGAGATCTGCATATAGCCGACGGAATGGTAGGCATAGGCTTGCGGATCGCGCTCCCAGACCGCGACGGAATGCGCCATCAGGGCGCGCATCGCCCCCTGGAAATAATTGTTGCGCACCACCCCGCAGGCGATGCCGCTGGCGCCTGCGGCGATGCCGGCCTTGTCGAGAATGACGATATCCGCCTGCGACCCGCGCCCGCTCGCATGCAGGCGCTCGGCCAGATGATAGGCGGTGGACAAACCGTGGATACCCGCGCCGATGACGATGTAACGCGCGTGAGCCGGGAGCGACATCTGGATCTCCATATCCTGATCTCCGCACGCTTTCTCGACTGCGCGGAGACGAAAACGATGTCGCGATAGTGCGCGCGCTCCGCCGGGCCCGAATGCGGTTTTGCGTCAAAGACGTGATGATCCGGGTCATGATCCGGTGACGAGCCGAGGCGGCGCATGCGCCCCCTCAGATCGCCGTGGTGATGGCGTAGCCGGGCGGGTGGGACTGGGTGACGAGGGTGACGGGCGCGTCTCCGATCCAGGTGATGCGCTCCATGGTGAAGATCGCCGCGCCGGGTGCGCAGCGCAGGCACGCGGCGCAATCCGCATCCGCCGAGGCTGCCCCGAGCGTAAGTTCGCCGCGGGTATAGGGCACGTTCTGCACGAGCCAGGCATTGGCGCTGATCTGCGTGAGATCGACATCGAGGATCTCCGGGACGGCTTGCGGATTGACCCAGCGATCCTCGTAGGCGTGCGGGCTGCCGTCGGCCAGATGCAGGGCGCGCACATGCAGGAGCCTCGCCTGCGGCGGCAGGCCCATCCGGCTGCGCACGGCCAGCGGCGCCACGACGTGGTTCCGGCTGATCAGGGCATAATCGTAACGCGCGCCGCGCGCCTCGATCTCCTGGCGGATGACGGGAATGTGCAGGGTCGCCCGGCGCAGCGGATTGAGCGCGACGCGCGTGCCGGCCTTGCGGCGTCGGTCGATCAGGCCGGTCGCGGCCACTTCGCGCAGGGCCCGGTTCACGGTGGAGCGGGCGCAGCCGTATTGGGCGGCGAGTTCAGCCTCGTGCGGGATCAGCTCGCCCGGCGGCCAGGCGCGCGAGCGGATGCGCGCGAGCACATCGTCGCGGATCGCCTGCCAGGTGGTGGCCGACCGGCGCGGATGGCCCGGCGCGAGGTCGGGCAGGGAAGGGGGATCGGTTTCGTCAGATCGCATCACTTCATCAGATCGCATCACCGAGCCGCCGCATGGTCTGTCCGTAACGCCGCGTGATTGCCGCGCGCGCCACATGTCGTCCTGCTTGTACCAGATGCCGCCCGGCGGACCAGACATCACGGACCATATGATCATCGCCGGCAAAGATGAAGGCGTCGAGCAATGTGTCGCCGCCCTTGCCCGCGAGATCGACAGCCTCGCCGTCGAGCGCCGTCAGATCGGCGAGGGCACCCGGCGCGATCGTCCCGCTGTTGCGCCCCGCCGCCTGCGCACCGCCGCGCAACGCACCCTCGAACAGCACCCGTCCGGTGGAGGCGTCGGGGCGGGCGAGCGCGGCGCGGGAGCGGTCGCGCAGGCGCTGCGTATATTCCAGCGTGCGCAATTCCTCGCTGAGGCTGATGCGGATATTGCTGTCGGAGCCGATTCCGAAACGCCCGCCGGCGCCGAGCCAGCGCACGCCGTCGAAGATGCCGTCACCCAGCGAGGATTCGGTGATCGGGCAGAGCCCCGCCACGGCCCCGGTCGCAGCCAGCGCCCGGGTCTCGTCCGGCTCCATCTGCGTGCAATGGATCAGGCACCAGCGCGCATCGACGGGCATCGTCGCGAGAAGATGTCGCACGGGCCGTGCGCCGTGATGGGCGAGTACCTCCTCGACCTCGCCGACCTGCTCGGCCAGATGCATGTGCACAGGCCCGTCATCCAGGCCGGGCAGGGCGGACAGCGCTTCCGGCGTCACCGCGCGCAGGCTGTGCGGCGCGAGACCGAGGCGCGTATCTGCGGGAAGCGCTGACAGCGCCTTGCGCGCGCCTTCGACGAGGCGGGTATAGCGATCGAGATCGTTGCCGAAACGGATCTGCCCCGGCCCGAGCGGGCGCCCGTCACAGCCGCCCTGCTGGTAGAGCACCGGCAGAAGGGTCAGTCCGATCCCGCTGGTCTGCGCGGCGGCGGCGATGCGCGCCGACATCTCCGCCAGATCATCGTAAGGCACCCCGCCCGGCTGGTGATGCAGATAGTGGAATTCGACGTTGCAGGCATAGCCCGCCTCCAGCATCTGCATCTGCACGAAGGCGGCGATCGCCTCGACATCATCCGGTGTGAGCCTGTCGAGAAAGCAAAACATCAGCTGCCGCCAGGTCCAGAACGTATCGCGCGGATCGGGCCCGCGCTTCTCGGTCAGCCCGGCCATGGCGCGCTGGAAGGCATGCGAATGCAGGTTGGCCGGCGCGGGCAGGAGGATCGCGTGCCGCGCGCCTGCGGGTGCGGCACCCGCCTCGACCCGCGCGATCCGGCCATCGGCGCCGATTGCGATCAGAACGTCGCGGGCCCAGCCCGTATCGAGCAGCGCCTGTTCGGCGAAGAGCAGGGTGTGTTGCGCATCGGGAGGCGACATGGCGATACCGTCTCAAAAGGCGTTGACAGGATTAATATGTACAGTCTTATTATTGAAACATACAGACATAAAAAACCAAAAAGACACCGTGCAGCAGGGGAATTTTCGTGACGCAGCAATGTCTCGCCAATGCGAAACTCGCCACGCTCGCGGGCGATGGCTACGGTCTCGTCGCGGCGGGCGCCGTCGTCACCGAGGGTGAGCGGATCGTCTGGGCCGGACCCGAATCGGCGCTGCCCCCCGCCCATGCCCATATCCCGCGCCGGGATATGGGTGGACGGCTGGTCACGCCGGCCCCGATCGATTGCCACACCCATCTGGTCTTCGGTGGTGACCGGGCGCGCGAATTCGCCCTGCGGCTGGAAGGGGCGAGCTACGAGGAGATCGCGCGCGCCGGCGGCGGCATCCTCTCCACCGTGAAGGCGACGCGGGAAGCCGACGAGGCGACGCTTCTGGCGCGGGCGCTTCCCCGGCTCGACGCGCTGATCGCTGAGGGCGTCACCACGCTCGAGGTGAAATCCGGCTATGGGCTCGATCAGGAGACGGAATTGCGCATGCTGCGCGTGGCGCGGCGTCTCGCGGACGAGCGCAAGGTGCGCATCCGCACGACGCATCTGTGCGCCCATGCCTGCCCGCCGGAATATGCGGGCCGCAAGGATGCCTTCATCGACGAGATTTGCATCCCATCGCTGCGCGCGGCCCATGCGGAGGGGCTGGTGGATGCAGTCGACGGATTCTGCGAGGGGATCGCCTTCGACACGGAGCAGATCGTGCGGGTCTTCGACACGGCGCGTGAACTCGGCCTGCCGGTGAAGCTTCATGCCGAGCAGCTCAGCCATCAGGGCGGCACGGCGCTCGCGGCAAGCTATGACGCACTTTCGGCAGATCACGTGGAATACGCCACCGAGGCGGATGCCCGCGCCATGGCTGAATCGGGCACCGTGGCGGTGATCCTGCCGGGTGCGTTCTACACGCTGCACGAAAAGCAACTGCCGCCAATCGCCGCCTTCCGCGCGCATGGCGTGCCGATGGCGCTCTCGACCGATTGCAATCCAGGCTCCTCGCCGCTCACCTCCATCCTGCTCGCCATGAATATGGGCTGCACCCTGTTTCGCCTGACACCTGCAGAGGCCTTGCGCGGGGTGACGGTGAATGCCGCGCGTGCTCTCGGGCTCGATGATTGCGGGCGCATCGCACCGGGTTTGCGCGCCGATCTCGCGGTCTGGGACGTGGATGATCCGGCGGAGCTCGCCTGGCGGATCGGCTTCAACCCGCTGCATGAGCGGATCTTCGGGGGCGTGTCATGCTGACGCTCATACCCGGTGAAACCGGGCTCGACATGCTGGAGCGCCTGTGGCGCGAGGGCCTGCCGGCACGGCTCGCGGATGCGGCGCGCCCCGGTATCGAGGCTGCGGCGGAGAGGGTGCGCGAAGCCGCCGAGGGCGGTGAGGCGGTCTACGGGGTGAATACCGGATTCGGCAAGCTCGCCTCGGTGAAGATCGCCCCCGGCGATACCGCCACGCTGCAGCGCAATCTCATCCTCTCCCATTGCTGCGGCGTCGGCGAACCCCTAGACGCGGCGACCACCCGGCTGATGATGGCGTTGAAGCTGCTCAGCCTCGGGCGTGGCGCGTCCGGCGTGCGCTGGGAGGTGATCGCCGCAATCGAGGGCATGCTCGCGCGCGGCGTGACGCCGGTCGTCCCGGTCCAGGGTTCGGTCGGCGCATCCGGCGATCTCGCGCCGCTCGCCCATATGAGCGCGGTGATGATCGGGGAGGGGGAGGCCTGCTTCGCCGGTCAGCGCATGCATGGCGCCGATGCGCTCGCGCAAGCGGGGCTCGCGCCGGTCACGCTCGGCCCCAAGGAGGGGCTGGCGCTGATCAACGGCACGCAATTCTCCACTGCGCTGGCGCTCGCCAACCTGTTCGAGGGCTGGCGGCTGGCGCAGGCAAGCCTGGTGATCTCCTGCCTTTCGACCGATGCGATCATGGGATCCACCGCGCCGCTCGAGGCGGAGATCCATGCGCTGCGCGGTCAGCCTGGGCAGATCGCGGTGGCCAGTGCCATGCGTGATCTGATGGCAGGCTCGGCCATTCGCGAGAGCCACCGCGACGGCGATACCCGGGTGCAGGACCCCTATTGCATCCGCTGCCAGCCGCAGGTGCTCGGTGCCGCGGTCGATCTCCTGCGCTTTGCGGCATCGACGCTGGAGCGCGAGGCGAATGCGGTCACCGACAATCCGCTGGTGACGGCGCAGGGAATCGTCTCCGGCGGGAATTTCCATGCCGAACCCGTCGCTTTCGCCGCCGACATCATCGCGCTCGCACTCGCCGAGATCGGTGCCATCGCGCAGCGCCGGGTGGCGCTGATCGTCGATCCGACGCTCAGCTTCGACCTGCCGCCCTTCCTGACGCCGGAGCCCGGGCTGAATTCCGGGCTGATGATCGCGGAGGTGACCACGGCGGCGCTGATGAGCGAGAACAAGCATCTGGCCAATCCCTGCTCCACCGATTCCACCCCCACCTCCGCCAACCAGGAGGATCATGTCTCGATGTCGGCGCATGGTGCCCGGCGACTGGGCAGAATGGTGGATAATCTCGCCGTGATTCTCGGCATCGAGAGCCTGTGCGCGGCGCAGGGGATAGGCTTTCGCGCCCCGCTCGAAACCTCGCCCCGGCTGCGCGCCGTGCTTGCCGATCTGCGCAAGGTCAGCCCGGCCCTCGCCGGGGACCGTTATCTCGCGCCGGATATCGAGGCTGCCACGCGGCGCGTGCGCGATGGCGCCCTTGCGCGCGCTTGTGGGCTGGACTTCCCGCTATGACGGCCCGGGCCGAAACCCTCCGCCCGCGACGGGCATGGCACGATCCGTGCTTCGCCTTCCCCGCCAGCGGGGCGCGAAGGGCGGTATCACGCACAAAATCTCCCGAAAACGCCATTGCGAGTGACCGAGCATGACCGATCCGCGCCACAATATCCGCGACGTCTTCCCGCCCACCGGCCCCGAGATCAGCGCCAAGAGCTGGCTCACGGAAGCACCTCTGCGGATGCTGATGAACAACCTGCATCCCGATGTCGCCGAGAACCCGCACGAACTCGTCGTCTATGGCGGGATCGGGCGCGCCGCCCGCACCTGGGAGGATTTCGACGCGATCGTCGCCGCCCTGCGCAAGCTCGACGAGGATCAGACCCTTCTGGTGCAATCGGGCAAGCCGGTGGGCGTATTCCGCACCCACAAGGACGCGCCGCGCGTGCTGATCGCCAATTCCAACCTGGTGCCGCACTGGGCGACCTGGGCCCATTTCAACGAGCTCGACCGCAAGGGTCTCGCCATGTACGGCCAGATGACGGCGGGCTCGTGGATCTATATCGGCACGCAGGGCATCGTGCAGGGCACCTACGAGACTTTCGCCGAGGCCGGACGGCAGCATTACGACGGTAATCTGAAGGGCCGCTGGATCCTTACCGCCGGGCTCGGCGGCATGGGCGGCGCCCAGCCGCTCGCCGCCGTGATGGCCGGGGCCTGCTGCCTCGCCGTCGAATGCGACGAGACCCGGGCGGATTTCCGCATCCGCACCCGCTATTGCGACGAGAAGACCCACAGCCTCGACGAGGCGCTGGCGATGATCGCGCGCTGGACCAGAGCCGGCGAGGCGAAATCCGTGGCGCTGATCGGCAATGCAGCCGAGATCTTCCCCGAACTCGTGCGCCGCATGCGCGATGGCGGGCCGCGCCCGGACATGGTCACCGACCAGACCTCGGCGCATGATCCGATCCACGGCTATCTGCCGATCGGCTGGAGCGTGGCCGACTGGCGCGCGAAGCAGGAGAGTGACCCGGCTGCCGTCGAGGCGGCGGCGCGCGCGAGCATGAAGGCGCATGTCGCGGCCATGGTCGATTTCTGGAACGAGGGCGTGCCCACACTCGATTACGGCAACAATATCCGCCAGGTGGCCAAGGAAGAGGGGCTTGAAAACGCCTTCGCCTTCCCCGGCTTCGTGCCGGCCTATATCCGTCCGCTCTTCTGCCGTGGCGTCGGCCCGTTCCGCTGGTGTGCGCTCTCGGGCGACCCGGAGGATATCTACAAGACCGATGCGAAGATGAAGGAGCTCTTCCCCGAGAACGAACATCTGCATCGCTGGCTCGACATGGCTCGCGAGCGCATCGCCTTCCAGGGGCTGCCGGCCCGGATCATGTGGATCGGGCTCGGCGACAGGCACCGGGCGGGGCTCGCCATCAACGAGATGGTGCGCAACGGCGAATTGAAGGCGCCCGTGGTGATCGGGCGCGATCACCTCGATTCCGGCTCCGTCGCCTCGCCCAACCGCGAGACGGAATCCATGCTGGACGGCTCGGATGCGGTGAGCGACTGGCCGCTGCTCAATGCGCTGCTCAACTGCGCTTCGGGCGCGACCTGGGTGAGCCTGCATCACGGCGGCGGGGTCGGCATGGGCTTCAGCCAGCATTCGGGCATGGTGATCTGCTGCGACGGCTCCCACGATGCCGACAGGCGCATCGCCAATGTGCTGTGGAACGACCCCGCCACCGGCGTCATGCGCCACGCCGATGCGGGCTACGAGATCGCGCGCGACTGCGCCCGCGAGCACGGGCTCGACCTGCCCGGCATCCTGAAGGACTGAGACCGCCCCAATCGAACAACCAGAGGAGAACACCATGGAAAGACGGACCTTTCTCAAGACCGCAATGACCGGCGCTGCCGGTGCCGCAGCCGCTTCGACCCTCGCCGCCCCGGCCATCGCCCAGGACGTGATCCGCTGGCGCATGGTCTCGGCCTGGCCGCGCAACCTGCCCGGGCCGGGCGTCGCGGCGCAGATGCTGGCCGACCGCATCGTCACGCTCTCGGGCGGGCGGATCGAGATCGAATTCTTCCCGGCCGGCGAAGTCGTGCCCGGGCCCGGCGTGTTCGACGCGGTGGGTGAAGGCACCGCCGATATCTACCATGCGGTGCCGGCCTATTGGGGCTCGAAATCACAGGGTATCCTGCTCTTCGGCAGCCAGCCGCTGGGGCTGAATGCGATCGAGCAGCACGGCTGGATGCTGCATGGCGGCGGGCAGGCGCTCTATGACGAGATGTATGGCCGCTTCAATCTCAAGCCCTTCCTGTGCGGCAATTCCGGTCCGCAATGGGCCGGCTGGTTCCGCAACGAGATCAACAGCCTCGATGATCTGCGCGGCCTGCGCTACCGCACAACGGGACTCAATTCGGTGGTGATGTCGCGGCTCGGCGTCGCGGTCGAGGCGATGTCCGGCCCGGCCATGTTCCAGGCCCTGCAATCGGGCGCGCTGGATGCGGGCGAGTTCATCGGCCCCTGGACCGATTCGACGCTGGGCTTCCAGCAGGTCGCCGATTACTATTACGACAACGGCGTCGGCGAGCCTTCCTCTGCGGAAGAATGCGCGGTCAATCTCGACAGCTGGAACAGCCTGCCCGACGATCTCAAGCAGGCCGTCGGATTCGCCGCCGAGAGCCTCTACAATCCGGTCCTGACCGAATACAACACCAACCATGCCCGCGCCCTGCGCGAGCTCGTGGCCGGCGGTACGCAGGTGATGTCGTGGCCGGAGGAGATCATCGTCGCCATGGGCAACACAATGGGTGAGGTTCTCGACGAGATGCTCGAAGACGATGACGAACTGGTGCGTCGCATCACCGAGAGCTTCCTCGACTATCGCAATCTGATGGTCGATTACATGGCCCATTCCGAGGCCGCGCAGCTGGCTGCGCGTAACCTCGACTTCACCTATGGCGGTTCGGGCCGCTGATGTGAGGATGGCGGGCGCGTCCGAGGCGCCCGCCGTTTTTTTCGACGAGGCGGAGTTGAGACATGGGGCGTATCGCCGATGCACTGGACTGGATCAACCGGATCGTCGGCAATGTCGTGATGTGGTTCGCCCTGGCGATGGTGCTCCTGCAATTCGCTCTGGTGATCCTGCGTTACGTCTTCGGCATCGCCTCGATCTTCGCCGGCGAGGGCGTGCTCTATCTGCATGCCGGCCTGTTCATGCTGGGTGCGGGTTACACGTTGCTGCTCCAGGGGCATGTCCGGGTCGATATCTTCTATGCCCGGCGCTCCCGGCGCGGGCAGGCGATCATCGACATCTTCGGCCATCTGGCGCTGCTCGGCCCGGCGCTGGTCATCCTGCTCTACTGGTCCTGGCCGATGGTGCGCCGCTCCTGGGCGATCCTCGAGGGCCCGATCTCGGTCGGCGGCATCCCCGCCTCATTCCTTCTGAAATCACTGATACCGGCATTCTGCGTGTTGCTGCTGATCCAGGGTGTCTCCGCCCTGATCCGTGATCTGATCCGGCTGCGGGAGGGCTCCGATGCCGCTTGATCTGATCATGTTCGCCGCGCTGATCGTGGTGATCCTGCTTGGTTATCCCGTCGCCTTTTCCATTGCCGGCGTCGCCACCGCCTTCGCGCTTCTGGGCTGGTGGCTCGATGCCTTCTCCATCGGGATGATGGGCGCGCTCGGCCAGCGCTTCTTCGGCGTCATGACCAATCCGGTCCTCACCGCGATTCCGCTCTTCGTGCTGATGGGGGTGGTGCTGGAGAAGTCGCGCATCGCGGAGGATCTGCTCGAGACGATGGGGCGGTTGTTCGGAGCCGTGCGCGGCGGACTCGGCGTCTCGGTGATGCTGGTGGGCGCGCTGCTCGCCGCCTCGACGGGAATCGTCGGCGCGACCGTCGTGGCCATGGGCCTGATCGCGCTGCCGGCCATGCTGCGCAACGGCTACAATCCGCGCCTCGCCGCCGGCTCCGTCTGCACGGCGGGGACACTCGGCCAGATCATCCCGCCCTCAACCCTGCTGATCATCCTCGCCGAGGTGATGTCCTCCGCCTTCCAGCAGGCGCAATTCGCCATGGGGCGCTTTACCGTCGAGACGATTTCCGTGGGCCAGACCTTCGCCGCGGCGCTGGTTCCAGGCCTGATCATGGTGGCGATCTACATCCTCTACATCCTGGGCAGGGCCTTCCTCGTGCCCGGCGATGCGCCGGCCATGCAGCGCCCGGAGAAATCCGTGAGCCATGCCGAGATCTTCGGCGCCGTGGCGCCGCCGATCCTGCTGATCATCGCGGTTCTGGGGGCGATCCTTGGCGGCATCGCCTCGCCCAATGAGGCGGCGAGCGTGGGGGCGGTGGGCGCGATCCTGCTCGCGGGCTACAGACAGGGCGCGCCGCGCTGGCTGATCCTGACGGGCGCGGCGGCGCTCGGCCTGCTCGCGGTGGCGGCGGGATTGCAGCCGGTGCGGTTGCAGCGTTCGGATGCCGGCGCACTCGAATATACGCTCGGCACGCTCTATGCGGGGCTGGTGCTGATCGGTTTCGCGGCGGTAATCGTCGCCCTGCAGAGCCTCATGCGCCAACGCATCATCGTGGCTGCCATGCGGCAGACGCTGGTCGTGACGGCGATGATCTTCGCCACCATCCTGATGGCGTCCTTCTTCAGCCTCGTCTTCGTCGGGCTCGGCGGCGAGCACCGGGTCGCGGCGATCCTTGAGAGCCTTCCGGGCGGGCCGACCGGTGCCTTGATCTTTGCCATGCTGTTCATCTTCGTGCTCGGATTCTTCCTCGATTTCGTCGAGATCTCGGTGATCCTGCTGCCGCTCCTGATCCCGCCGCTGATCCTGATGGGGCACGATCCGATCTGGCTGGCGGTGCTGATCGCGATCAACCTGCAGACCTCGTTCCTCACCCCGCCCTTCGGCTTCTCGCTGTTCTACCTGCGCGGCGCGGCGCCGAAGGAGGTGACCACGGGGATGATCTATCAGGGCGTCGCCCCCTTCATCCTGCTCCAGGCGCTGGCGATCCTCCTGATCTGGCTGGCGCCAGCGCTGGCCACCTGGCTCCCGCGCGCCCTGTTTTGACGGACGGGATGCGGCCCGGTATCAGGTGCTGATCGGTTGTTTCTGCTTTCCGTTGATCAGCCGGCTATCGCAGGCCGGGTAGCGTTGTCGTGACGAGATGACCGGCATGCCCGCTTTCGGCGGCTTCGCAGACGAAATCGCCTGCAAGACCGTGTCCGTCATCGAACTGTCATGTGGATCGTCTAGCCAGACTCCATGACCTACGCAGCACCCGCCAGCGCGTTCGCAAAGACGCACCTGCCGAATAACGCAGGGGAAGCGTCAGTGCATGGCGCCGGGCTGACCCTGCAAGGGGTCAGTCGCCGCTTCGACAGTGCCATCGCGCTCGACGATGTTGCGGTCAGCCTTCCCGAAGGCCGGTTTTCCGTGCTGCTCGGGCCTTCCGGCTGCGGAAAATCGACCCTGTTGCGGCTGATTGCCGGACTCGATACGCCGACATCCGGCGTGATCCGCCTCGCCGGCCGCGACATTACCCGGCTGCCGCCGGCGGAGCGCGACCTCTCGATGGTGTTCCAGTCCTATGCGCTGTTTCCGCATCTGAACGTCGCCGAGAACATCCTCTTCGGCCTGTCGGTGCGACGCGTGCGCAAGGCCGAGCAGAGGCAGCGCCTCGAGCGGGTGGCGCGGATGATGGGCTTGTGGGAACTGCTCGATCGCCGGCCTTCGCAGCTCTCGGGCGGGCAGCAGCAGCGTGTGGCGCTCGCCCGCGCCGTGATTTCCGAGCGCCCCGTCTGCCTGATGGACGAGCCTTTATCCAATCTCGACGCCAAGCTGCGCGCTGAAATGCGCGTCGAGATCCGGGCCCTGCAAAAGCGCCTCGGCCTCACCATGGTCTATGTCACGCATGACCAGGTCGAGGCGATGACCATGGCCGATCATATCGTCGTTCTCGACAAGGGGCGCGTGCAGCAGGTCGCCACCCCGCGCGAGCTCTATGCTGCGCCGGCGAACACGTTCTGCGCGCGCTTCATCGGCACGCCGCCGATGAACCTGATCCCTGCCCATGCGCTTGCAGGGCATCGCGCGCTGCCGAAAAGCGGCATGCTCGGGATCAGGCCGGAAGATATCGTCATCGGCGCAAACGGCGTGCCGGCGCGTCTGGCGGATGTCGAATATCTCGGCGCCGATCAACTCGCCACATTCGAGATCGGGCCCGAAACCGCACCGACCCGCCTTCACGCCCGCCTGCCGGCCCGGGAAGCACTCGGCGATACCGGACTGCATCTGCGCTGGCATACGGAAGCCGAACATCTGTTCGGCGCCGACGGCCAGCGGATCAACCTCACCGAAACGTGAGCCACCCCAACCGCAACCCTGCAGGGAAACGTCAGATGACCCTTCTCTCGAAAACCCGCTTCTTCGCTGCGGCGACCATGCTCGCAAGTGCTGCCATGCTGCCGGCGAGCGCCTCCGCCGTCGATCTCGAATTCTACTTCCCCGTCGCTGTCGGCGGTGATGCCGCCGGTATCATCGAAGGGATGACCAGCGCCTATATGGAAGAAAATCCCGGCGTGAACATCAACGCGATCTATACCGGCAGCTATGCCGATACGACGACGCGGGCGATCACGGCGGCGCGCGGTGGCAATCCGCCCCAGCTCGCCATTCTGCTTTCCGTCGACATGTTCGCGCTGATCGACGAGGACATCATCCTGCCCTGGGACGATTTCGTCACCGAAGAAGAGCAGGAGAACTGGATCGGCGGGTTCTACGATTCCTTCATGCGCAACAGCCAGACCGGTGGCCAGACCTGGGGCATCCCCTTCCAGCGCTCCACGCCGGTGATGTATTACAACAAGGAAGCCTTTGCCGCTGCCGGCCTCGATCCCGAGACCCCGCCCGCGACCTGGGACGAAATGGTCGAGATGGGTCGCGAGCTGACCCTGCGCGATGACAGCGGCAACGTCACCCAGTGGGGCGTGCGCATTCCGTCATCCGGCTTCCCCTCCTGGCTGTTTACCGGTCTCGTCGCCTCCAACGGGCAGGACGGTCTGGCCAATGACGCGGGCACCGAGGTCTATTTCGACACGCCGGAAGTGATCGGCGCGCTCGAATATCTGGTCTCGCTCGCCGATGAGCACGAGATCATGGCGCCGGGCATTCTCGACTGGGGTGCGACGCCGCGTGCCTTCATGGATGGCGAGAGCGCCATCGCCTGGACGACGACGGGCAACCTCACCAATATCCGCAGCAATGCCCCCTTCGATTTCGGTGTCGCGATGCTGCCCGCGAAAGAGCGCCGCGGCGCGCCCACCGGCGGCGGCAATTTCTACCTCTTCGAAGGTTCCAGCGACGAACAGCTCCAGGCGGCGGTCGATTTCGTGAAATGGGCCACGGCGCCGGAGCAGGCGGCCAGCTGGTCGATCGATACCGGCTATGTCGCGCCGCGCCCCGATACCTGGGAAACGGATGCGATGCGCGCCTATGCCGAGGAGGTCCCCGGCGCCCTCGTCGCGCGTGACCAGCTCGAATTCGCCGTTCCCGAGCTCTCGACCTTCGAGGGGCCGCGCATCACGCAGATCATCAACGATGCCATCGCTGCCGCGATCGTGGGCGACATGACACCTGCAGATGCGATGGCCGATGCGCAGAGCCAGGCGGATGCGATTCTCGCCGCCTATCGCTGATATCAGCCTGACGTAGACCATCGGGCGGCCGCCAGGGCCGCCCGAAATCTTTCTGCGCCCCTCAGAGAAACCATGCGTCCCGGAGAGCCCATGCGTCGCGAATGGATCCATGCCGGATTGCTGCTTGCGCCCGCGCTCGTGCTGCTCTTCGCCTTCACGCATCTGCCGGCGGTCCAGACGGTGATCGACAGCTTTTTCTCGACGGCGCGGGGCCGCAGGCCATCCGTCTTCGTGGGGCTGGCCAATTACGAGCGCCTTCTGGCCGATGCGACCTTCATGCGGGCCATGGTCAACAATGCCATCTATGCCGCGATCACGATCCCCGTCTCGATCGGCCTCGCCCTCGCCATGGCCCTGTTCGTGCACCGGCACATTGCCGGGCGGGCCTTCCTGCGCATGGCCTATTTCACGCCGACGGTGCTGCCGCTGATCGCGGTGGCGAATATCTGGCTGTTCTTCTTCCTGCCCGGATTCGGCCTGTTCGAACAGCTGAGGGGGCTGATCGGCCTGAGCCCGCGCAACTGGGTGGGTTCGCCCGACAGCGCGCTCTATGCCGTGATGATGGTCACGATCTGGAATCAGGCGGGTTTCTTCATGATCTTCTATCTTGCCGCATTGCAGGCCATCCCCGATTCCCTGCGTGAGGCGGCGGCAATCGAGGGCACGCCGCGCTGGGTTTTCTTCCGGCGCGTGATCTGGCCGCTGTTGATGCCGACCACGCTCTTCCTCTCGGTCAATGCCACGATCAACGCGTTTCGCATGATCGACCATGTCTTCGTCATGACCCAGGGCGGGCCCAACAATGCCTCGATGCTGTTGCTCTACTATATCTACGAGCAGGGTTTCCGCTTCTGGGATTCGGCCTATGCCGCCACCCTGACCGTGGTGATGGTGGTGATCCTGGCAATCGTCGGAATCGGCCAGTTCTTCCTCATGGACCGGCGGGTGCACTACAAATGAGCACGCTCGTCGTCACACAGACCCGCTTCGACCGCGCCCTGTTCGTCGCCGGCGCCTGGGCGCTCGCGCTCGTCTGGATCCTGCCGCTCGCCTATGCAATCTGGACGGCGATCCATCCCAGCGCCTACGAGACGCGTTTCGTGCTGCTCGCGCCCCTGACCTTCGAGAACTTCACCCGCGCCTGGAACGCGGCGCCGTTCGCGCGCTATTTCCTGAATACCATCATGCTGGTGAGCATGATCCTCGCTGCCCAGCTGATCCTGTGCATCCATGCGGCCTTCGCCTTCGCAAGGCTGGAATTTCCTGGCAAGAATATCCTCTTCGCCCTGGTTCTGGTGCAGCTGATGGTGATGCCTGACATCCTGCTGGTGCGCAATTACGCCACCATGGCGCAGCTCGGGCTGGTCGATACCATCCTGGCGATCGGCCTGCCCTATTTCGCCAGCGGCTTCGCCATCTTCCTCCTGCGCCAGACCTTCAAGACGATCCCGAAGGAGCTCGACGAGGCGGCCCGCGTCGAGGGGTGCTCGCTGATCGGCCTGATCTGGCGGGTCTATGTGCCGCTGGCCAAACCCACGATTCTCGCCTTTGCCCTTGTCTCCGTGAGCCATCACTGGAACAACTTCATCTGGCCGCTGATCATCACCTCCTCGGTGGAGACGCGCCCGCTCACCGTGGGCCTGTCGATCTTCTCGACCACCGATAGCGGCATCGAATGGTCCGTGATCACGGCTGCGACGCTGATCACCTCCGGGCCCCTGCTGATCGGTTTCCTGCTCTTCCAGCGCCAGTTCGTGCAGAGCTTCATGCGCGCCGGCATCAAATAGAAAGGATCCCTCCATGACCCTGCCCCGCCTTGGCGCCGCCCTGACGCTGGACAGCTTCGACATTCTGCGCGACTGGATTTGCGAGAGCGACCGCACCATCGAGATCCAGGATTTCGTTCATCCCTCCGTGATCGGCGCCGATCATTCCGGCCTCATCGCGCAATGGCGCGAGCGGCTGGAAGGTCATCGCGGGCTTCGGGGGATCCACGGGCCCTTCTTCAGCCTCGACATCGCCGCGCCCGACCCGGCCATCCGGGCCGTCGTGCAAGAGCGCCTGATGGCCGGGCTCGACGTGGCCGGCGCGCTGGGTGCGACGCATATGGTGATCCACAGCCCCTTCACCTTCTGGCACACGCTGAACTACGCCAATTACGCCTTCCTGCGCGGCGTCCTGTTCGAGGGTGCAGCCGAATGCCTCGCACCGGTTCTGGCCCGTGCCGCGGAGATCGATTGCACGGTCATGCTGGAGAATATCGACGATACCGATCCGCGTGACCGCACGGAACTCGTCGCCATGATCGACCATCCCAATCTGATGGTCTCCCTCGATACCGGCCATGCCGAACTCGCCCACGGACGTTACGGCGCACCGCCCGTCGTCGATTTCATCGCTGCCTCCGCCGCGCGTCTCGGCCATGTGCATTTGCAGGATGCCGACGGCTATGCCGACCGGCACTGGCATCCCGGCGACGGCGTGATTCCGTGGCGTCCGGTCTTCTCCGCGCTCAGAGCCTGCCCGCAGAATCCGCGCCTCATCCTGGAAGTACAAGGTGATCACGCGCGCCTGCCCGAGACGGTCTCGCGGCTCGAGGAGCGCGGCCTCGCCTGCTGAGAATCCGCCGGCGGGCCGTTACCGCATGATCACCACGCGGTCAGGGCCCGCAGGGTCGGTGTCTTCTTGAAGGCGTGATCTTCCATGCGACCGAGCAAGCGGTCGAGCAGTGCGACCGCCTCGCCGATTGCCGGCCCCTTGTTGAGCATGACGCATTCGGCGCGCGCGGCCATCGCCGCATCGGTCATCTCGCCGCGCGAGGGCACCCCGTTCTTGACGAGCCCTTCGAGGACCTGTGTCGCCCAGATCACGGGAACGCCGGCGGCTTCGCAGATCCACAGGATCTCTTCCTGCATTTCCGCCATGCGCTCGAAACCGAGCTCCGCCGCGAGATCGCCGCGCGCGATCATCACGCCGAAAGGCCCGCGCGGCATGGCGCGGGCGATCAGATCCGGCAGATTCTTCACCGCATCGGGCCGCTCGATCTTGGCCACGAGACCCAGCGGCGCATCCGCGCGGGGATAGCGGGCGAGCGCGGCATCGAGCAGATCGATGTCTTCCGGGCGGCTGACGAAGGAATAGCCGACCATGTCGGCACAGGCGATGACGGTGGCGATATCCGCCTCGTCCTTGGCCGTGAGCGGCGCCAGCCCGAGGCTGGTATCAGGGCAGTTGAGGCCCTTTTCCGGCTTGATCCGGCTGCCTTTCGGCCTGGCCCGGACGACCCGGATGACCGCTTCGCCGTCTTCGGCATGCTCCACGATCCCGCCGATCTTGCCGTCATCGTAGGAGACCCGGTCGCCAACACGCAGCCGCGTGACGATTTCCGGCGCGCTGACGCCGGCGGCGACGGCGATGCCATCGCCGGTATGGGGCGCGCCATGCGCCACCAGCCGGAAACGCGCGCCCGGGAACAGGCGGGCATCGGCCGGATCGCAAATAACCGCCTCCGTACGCAGTTT
>Ga0076930_100240_pt1 | contig 67537 bp, 64 predicted proteins | sample HotLakConsoUCCRE_FD_71149 | JGI IMG/M metagenome (GOLD analysis project Ga0076930, IMG submission 71149) | Hypersaline microbial mat communities from Hot Lake, Washington, USA - Hot Lake Consortium UCC-RE (version 3) (version 3) ...
TGTCGTCAGCTCGTGTCGTGAGATGTTGGGTTAAGTCCCGCAACGAGCGCAACCCACGTCCTTAGTTGCCATCATTCAGTTGGGCACTCTGGGGAGACTGCCGGGGACAACTCGGAGGAAGGTGTGGATGACGTCAAGTCATCATGCCCCTTACGTTCTGGGCTACACACGTACTACAATGCTTCGGACAAAGGGCAGCGAACCTGCGAGGGTAAGCTAATCCCATAAACCGAGGCACAGTTCAGATTGCAGGCTGCAACTCGCCTGCATGAAGGAGGAATCGCTAGTAATCGCCGGTCAGCATACGGCGGTGAATACGTTCCCGGGCCTTGTACACACCGCCCGTCACACCATGGGAGTTGGCCACGCCCGAAGTCGTTACTCTAACCGTTCGCGGAGGAGGGCGCCGAAGGTGGGGCTGATGACTGGGGTGAAGTCGTAACAAGGTAGCCGTACCGGAAGGTGTGGCTGGATCACCTCCTTTTAGGGAGACCTTACCGATTTACTTCAAGCAATTAGTTATCGCTGGAGTAGGTCAGGTCATCTCAAGGTCGTTCAGGACTTATTTAGGTTAGGAATTGGTTCTCAATATAGTTGAGGTTATATCAATGGGGGCTATTAGCTCAGGTGGTTAGAGCGCACCCCTGATAAGGGTGAGGTCCCTGGTTCGAGTCCAGGATGGCCCACTGAGTGGGGGTATAGCTCAGCTGGTAGAGCGCCTGCTTTGCAAGCAGGATGTCAGCGGTTCGAGTCCGCTTACCTCCACCACTGTTTAGAGAACCGAATATGCGAAGAGATTGCAGCAAGATGATGAGACATTATCCTGCTGTGTTCTGAAGAGCATAGCGAGACCCTTGACAACTGCATAGAGAACGAGAGTCAAAAGGTAGTAGAAGACAATCTATTCGCAAAGGATAGAGAGAAGGTCAAGCTACAAAGGGCTCACGGTGGATACCTAGGCACGCAGAGGCGAAGAAGGACGTGGCTACCGACGATAAGCTCCGGGGAGCAGGAAGCATGCATTGATCCGGAGGTTTCCGAATGGGGCAACCCGTTGAACGGCCCGCTGAATCTATAGGCGGGTGCGAGCGAACGCAGCGAACTGAAACATCTTAGTAGCTGTAGGAAGAGAAAGAAACCTCGATTTCCGTAGTAGCGGCGAGCGAAGTGGAAAGAGCCTAAACCAATAGTTTTTACTGTTGGGGTTGTGGGACAGCGATGTGGTATTTAGCGGCTAGACGAAGCAGTTGAGAGCTGCACCAGAGAAGGTGAGAGTCCTGTAGTCGAAAGCTTAAGAAACCTAGCTGAATCCCGAGTAGCACGGGGCACGAGAAATCCCGTGTGAATCATCGAGGACCACCTCGAAAGGCTAAATACTCCTGCGTGACCGATAGCGAAAAGTACCGCGAGGGAAAGGTGAAAAGAACCCCGGGAGGGGAGTGAAATAGAACATGAAACCGTGAGCTTACAAGCAGTCAGAGCCCGATTAAACGGGTGATGGCGTGCCTGTTGAAGAATGAGCCGGCGACTTATAGGCACTGGCAGGTTAAGACGGGAATGTCGAAGCCAAAGGGAAACCGAGTCTGATAAGGGCGATAGTCAGTGTTTATAGACCCGAACCCGGGTGATCTAACCATGTCCAGGCTGAAGCTTGGGTGATACCAAGTGGAGGGCCGAACCGACTGGCGTTGAAAAGCCAGCGGATGAGGTGTGGTTAGGGGTGAAATGCCAATCGAACCCGGAGCTAGCTGGTTCTCCCCGAAATGTGTTGAGGCGCAGCGGTAGCGATTATAGCTGGGGGGTAAAGCACTGATTCGGTGCGGGCTGCGAGAGCGGTACCAAATCGAGTCAAACTCTGAATACCCAGTGCACACGCTACCAGTGAGACGGTGGGGGATAAGCTTCATCGTCAAGAGGGAAACAGCCCAGACCACCAGCTAAGGTCCCGAAATAAATCCTAAGTGGCAAAGGAGGTGAGAGTGCCCAGACAACCAGGAGGTTTGCCTAGAAGCAGCCACCCTTAAAAGAGTGCGTAATAGCTCACTGGTCAAGCGCTCTTGCGCCAAAAATGAATGGGACTAAGGATTTTACCGAAGCTGTGGACTTATTTCGATAAGTGGTAGGGGAGCGTTCTGCACGCATCGAAGCATTAGCGAAAGCAGGTGTGGAGTGTGCAGAAGTGAGAATGTCGGCTTGAGTAGCGAAAACATGTGTGAGAATCACATGCCCCGAAACCCTAAGGGTTCCTCCGGAAGGCTCGTCCGCGGAGGGTTAGTCGGGACCTAAGGCGAGGCCGAAAGGCGTAGTCGATGGATACAGGGTTAATATTCCCTGACTAGTGAATTGGAGCATTGCGGGGACGCATGACAACTAGCCATACCCTAATTGGATTGGGAGGAGGTTACGACCTCTGGATGGTGAACGATAGTGCCAAGAAAAGCCGTGGATGTGATGAAGATTCATTACCCGTACCCGAAACCGACACAGGTAGGGAGGTTGAGAATACCAAGGGGCGCGAGATAACTCTCTCTAAGGAACTCGGCAAAATGGCCCCGTAACTTCGGGAGAAGGGGTGCCCCCTGCGAGGGGGGCCGCAGTGAAGAGTCCCAGGCGACTGTTTACCAAAAACACAGGTCTCTGCAAACTCGTAAGAGGACGTATAGGGGCTGACGCCTGCCCAGTGCCGGAAGGTTAAGGAAGTTGGTTAGTCTTCGGATGAAGCTGACGACTGAAGCCCCGGTGAACGGCGGCCGTAACTATAACGGTCCTAAGGTAGCGAAATTCCTTGTCGGGTAAGTTCCGACCCGCACGAAAGGCGTAACGATCTGGGAGCTGTCTCGGAGAGAGACTCGGCGAAATAGGATTGTCTGTGAAGATACGGACTACCTGCACCTGGACAGAAAGACCCTATGAAGCTTTACTGTAGCCTGGAATTGGGTTCGGGCTTTGACTGCGCAGGATAGGTGGGAGACTATGACCTCATTCTTGTGGGAATGAGTGAGTCACTGGTGAGATACCACTCTGTCAAGGCTAGAATTCTAACCTTTACCCGTTAGCCGGGAAGGGAACAGTTTCAGGTGGGCAGTTTGACTGGGGCGGTCGCCTCCTAAATGGTAACGGAGGCGCGCAAAGGTTCTCTCAGGCTGGTTGGAAATCAGCCATTGAGTGTAAAGGCATAAGAGAGCTTGACTGCAAGACTGACAAGTCGAGCAGAGACGAAAGTCGGCCTTAGTGATCCGACGGTTCTGAGTGGAAGGGCCGTCGCTCAACGGATAAAAGTTACTCTAGGGATAACAGGCTGATCTCCCCCAAGAGTTCACATCGACGGGGAGGTTTGGCACCTCGATGTCGGCTCGTCGCAACCTGGGGCTGGAGTAGGTCCCAAGGGTTGGGCTGTTCGCCCATTAAAGCGGCACGCGAGCTGGGTTCAGAACGTCGTGAGACAGTTCGGTCCATATCCGGTGTAGGCGTAGGAGTATTGAGGGGAGTCCTTCTTAGTACGAGAGGACCGGAAGGAACGCACCGCTGGTGTACCTGTTATCGTGCCAACGGTAAACGCAGGGTAGCTATGTGCGGAGTGGATAACCGCTGAAAGCATCTAAGTGGGAAGCCCACCCCAAGATGAGTACTCCCATGGGAACAACCCAGTAAGGTCACGGGAAGACCACCCGTTAATAGGTGCTATGTGGAAGTGCAGCAATGTATGAAGCAGAGGCATACTAACAGACCGAGGGCTTGTCCTTCTTAACCTTTTACTACTGACGCTTGAACTCTATGCAGCTCTGAAGGCTCTCTACAACAGCCACAGCTTTCCTGGTGCCAATGGCGGTGTGGAACCACTCCGACCCATCCCGAACTCGGGTGTGAAACGCATCTGCGGCGAAGATACTGAGGGGGTCGCCCCTTGGAAAATTAGCTCGGTGCCAGGTCTCTACTGACTCCCCCCTGCTCACTGAGCAGGGGGTTTTGTGTTGGGGCCTGGAATAGTTCCATCGTGTCTAATTACTTTCAAATGAAGGTACAGGGCATCGATAGAGCTTGTTTTAGCAGTTTTTGATAATCTCGGTTGGAGACAATATACGCTCCGAACCTTGCCAAATGGGGGTTCATCATTTGAGCGTCAAAGAAGAGGTAGCGATGAGATTGCAAATGCTCGACTAGTTTCACCATCGCGACTTTAGAGCCATCTGGGATGTGATAAAACATCGACTCACCAATAAATGCCCCGCCGATGGTTAGTCCTAAAATGCCGCCTGCGAGCTTGTCTCCTTGCCAGGCTTCAAAGCTATGGGCCCATCCAGCTTGGTGTAGCTCCCAGTAAATTTCTTTCAATTCATGGGAAATCCAGGTGGTGTCACGTTCGGCGCAGCCATCCACCACGGCTTGAAAGTTTTGGCTGATGGCGGTTTGAAATCGCTGTTGATTCAGGACTCGACGCAAGGATTTGGGATAGCGAAAACGGTCATCTAGGGGGATCAGAGTCCGTTGACGGCTGGAATACCAACCCAAGCCATGACCATCGTCGTCTGACATCAGGAAGTAGCCTTTGGCGTATCCTTCGATGATGGCATTAATGTCGTACTGAGATGGAATCACGATCGCATCCACAACCCAAAAAATTACCCGATTGTTGGTTAAACGCCCTGCTGTTCCATTTCAGCATAGGCTGCATACACGCCTTGCACGTTGTACCAGTTGAGAAAGACCCGTGCTACCTCTAAAGCAAGTTGTGGACGACCTGAGTCAATCAACCACTGTAGGAGTGGTGCTAAGGTGCTTTCATTGAGGCGACCGCCGAGGGATAGCAGTCCCCATAACACTCGATGTAGCCACGTCATTTGAATCATCATGCGCACGTCCCAGGTGGGGTGTTTTTGGTAAAACAATACGCCCATGCGCCCCCGCTGAATTTCTTTGTCAATCAGGGAGGGAATTTGGTCAAGGGAGAAAGGGGGATGCCAGTGGTAGCCGACTGCTGCAGGTACTTTCACCAATGAGAGTCCCAAATTTTTGAGCCGTACACCGAGTTCTAAATCTTCCCAGCCATAGAGCTGAAATTGAGTATCAAAGAGGCCTGCTGCTTCGAGCCAGTGGCGGGCGATCGCGACATTCCCGGTGGCAAAAAAGGCTTGGGAATAATCGGTGACTTTGAACGGTTCTGAGGTCGGGTCGTCAAAGTTGCAGGTATTCACTACTCGTCCGTAAGTAAAGACCCGATCGCTTCCCTTGTGCTCATATGCCCGTTGCAACGTTGTGCCGTGCTGGTGCAAAAAGTCTTGCAGAACGACCAAATCACTGTCGATAAAGATAATAGTGTCGCCTTTCGCTTCGGTGACTCCGAAGTTGCGGGCGATCGCTGGACCTGTGTGGTTTTGCTCAAACAGCCGTACATGGGGAAACTCAGCGACATTGGCCCGCAACCAACTGACAGTACCGTCAGTGGAGCCATCATCCACAATGACGATTTCGTAACCCTGAACCGGGCTATCAGCAGGGAGCTGCTGCTGCTCCAGCGCCCGCAGGCATTTTTCCAAAATCGGTTGGCGGTTGTAAGTCGGAATGACAACGCTGATGAACACAGCACACCTCAGAGCGGCTATCCAATCCTACTGTAGCGATGCCGGAATTCCCTAGTTGAGAAAACCGGACACCAACCCAATTGGATGCCGCTATGAGGGGGCGAACGCGCTCACCCAGAACGCTGCAATTAAACCTCGCTGGGAAGTGTTGGCATCTCCTCACCTTGATAGTCGCGGGTGGGGGCGGGAAAACCGCAAGAGGTGCCGTCGGTGTAGATGACTTCGTCCTCCCAGGGTAGTCGGTAATCGCCTGCGACCATGTCCTTCATGTAAGTGTAGGGACAATCTTGAGCCCCACCCTTAACTGCAACATAGCCGCGATGGCCGAATTGGTAAATGTTGTTCTCGACGCTCCAATATTTGCGGGCTTCTCGCACCAGGTCAGGGCGAACTTCTGCGGTGATGATTTCGTCGGGACGGTGGCTGCCCTGGGCGAGTGGTGCGCCGTCGAAGTTGACGATCATGCCTTCGCCCATGGAGTCGAAAGTGCCGTCGGTGCCGCACATGCAGACGGATGCCGTGACCATGAGGTTGCAGAATGCATTAGCCTGGTTAGTAATCCGCCAGGAATGCCGGATAGGAGCGGTGTAACCGGCGGTGCGAATCATGATTTCTGCGCCTTTGTAGGCACATTCTCGGGCCATTTCGGGGAACATGCCGTCATGGCAAATGATGAGCGCGAGGGTGCTGCCGTTGGGACCTTCGCACACGGGAATGCCAATGTTGCCCGGTTCCCAGGGCTCTACGGGCACCCAGGGGTGGAGTTTGCGATAGTAGAGCTTTAACTCTCCTGTGGCATCAATGATCAAGCCACTGTTATAGGGGTTGCCCTTGGGGTTGTATTCCATGATGGAGAAGCAGCCCCAAATTTGGTTGTCGATGCAGGCCTGGCGAAAGGCGGCGACTTCTGGCCCATCGAGTCGGCACATGATGTCGGGGTTGGTGTCCATCGACAGTCCATGCAGGGAGTACTCGGGGAAGACGACCAAGTCCATTGTGGGCATGTTGCGTCGGGCCTTGCCAACCATGTCGACAATGCACTGGGTTTGGGCCGCCAGGTCATCTGGCGTCACCACATTCGGTAATTGTGCTTGGACCATGCCGAGCACGACACCGTTTGGAGTTTTGTTTAATCCACCCAGTCCGCTCATGACTACCTCTAAGCAAATGTTTAGGAACATCGCTAATGTGCCATTGGCTGGGACGGATTTTTGTGGCGATCGCTGCAACCGGTTTAAAAAGTCGGAGGTCTTGGCGGTCGATGCTCAAAAGGTGTACTGAAAATACTCAATGTCTTTTGCAAATCTTTGGGCAATGAGCTGGCGGCTGCGATCGCTATACAGTTCGCGATAGGTCATTGATTGGGAGCGGGGATTTTGATTGGCCTGCGCATACTTTAATTGGATGCGGCCATTGGTCATGGCTTTAATGTCGGCGATCGCCTGTTCAAACTCTTCAACTTTGTAGATATAGTCCATCAGGACATTGCCGGATTCATCGGTCAGCCAGTCTAACTGGTTTTTGTGTAGGGTCGGATGGATACAGGTATCACTGGCGTAGATATGCTGTTCGCAAAAGTCTTCAAAAGTCATCTGCTCTTTGGCTGCGACCCCTTCGTAACGAAAGTAGAGGGAGGCGGTTCTGGCCCAGGGATTGCGGACGGATGAAAACTTGAAGCAGCGATCGAAAATGTCTCGACTGGTGGCTCGTAGCTCAGCATCGGACGGATGGCCTGCGGTGGGAAAGGTCAGGTTTTTGCCCAACGCATTGATAAGTAAAAAGATGTATAGTGCTTCTCGCACTTGCAAGATATTTAGGTGAGGGTCGTAAATGAGCGCTTTCCCCTGGGGGCACAGCTGTTCACGGACGCTGGTGGTGCCAGTTTTGGGGATGGCAATAAAGATTGTTTGCAGGTCGAAGTTGACGGCTTCGTTAACCTGATCCAACGGTTCATTGGTCTGGCCCATGATGGGTTGCCGATCAGGCAAAAGTTTCCTGGTAACTCGACGGAATGTCTTTTTCATGGGAACGACCTATTATTTACCGGAGCTGAACCAGACACTGAGCAGTAAAGAAATGATGGCTTCTGTGTGTGGCCAATCTCGTTTGAAATAGTAGCTCAAATGTGATTGAAGGGCTGAGATGCCGATGAATGACCCTGGAGGGAGGAGACGTTCTGATCGTTTGGCTGGGCAAAGCTTTGTCATGAACGTCGAACGTCTCCTGGACAGGTCAGTTTTAGGAATGACGGCGGACTGCATCAATCTGCATGGCGAGATATTCCCGTTCTCGAGAGTCGCTGGTATAGCGCAGTTGATGACGTAATTCGGCAAGCTTTTGGCGGCGCAGCCGTTGATGTTCTTGAGGGGTGTGTTTCATGGTGTGGTTGCTCCAAGTAGGGTCACCGCCGCTTTGCGAACCCTGGTTACCATCGCGATTGAGATGGGGCTGTGAGTTCGAGCAGCAGTCTTTTTAAGGATGACGCTCAAATGGTAGCGATCGCTACTGTTCTCAATAAAATGAAACCCATTGGGCGGTGCTTAGGACGGCTTGCTTAAGGATGCTTGATAGGCGCGCCAGCCCCCAAACTGAGTGATGTCTCGTTGACCTTCCACAGTGAGGGGTTCGCCGATCACGCCCAGCACGGTTTCCCCATCGGCTAATTGCACTTTGCCGATCGCGAGGCCAGGGGGTTCCTGCATCAAAATGATGCCCAGTCCCGCGAGGGGAACCTGCCAAACTTCAACGGCGATCGCGGCTCCGCCGGTGGCCACGCGGATCATTGCCGGATATTGATCCCCAATTGTCCATAATCGATAGGCCGGTTCAGTGAGGGTCTCACCATGAAATGTTGCGCCTACATTCAGCAAGTTTGGGTTGAGCGTCAGTCCCCGCATGAGGGTCCCGTTGACCGCTAGCTTCAGCATCTCTGTCATGGACTTATCCTAATCCTCTTGGCCGAGGGCTCCTGGTGCGCCCACTAGAGTCCGTTTGGGTGAACAGGTGAGGATCATGATGATCAGCGTCAGGATGTAGGGGGCGGCGTTGAAGAGGTAGTAGTAGGCGTTGAGGCCAACGGATTGGAAAGCAGGGCCGATGGACTGCGCTCCGCCAAACAACAGGGATGCCCACAAACATTGAATGGGATTCCAGCGGGCAAAAATGACGAGCGCCACCGCCATTAAACCCTGACCGCTAGAGATGCGCTCGGTCCACACGCCGGGATAGTAAAGCGACAGACAGGCTCCACCGATTCCAGCGAGAAAGCTGCCAGCCACAATGCTGAGGAACCGGACCTTAAAAATGGAGATGCCCATTGCCCTGGCGGCTTCGGGGCTATCGCCGACGGCCCGAATAAAGAGCCCCCAGCGCGTTGAGCGGAAAAACCACTGCATGAGGGGGGCGATCGCCACGCCGATCAAAAATAGCGGACTGATTTTTAAGGCGGCTTGGATGGCCGGATTATCACTCCAGGTGCCGAGCTGAAAGGTAAAGAGTTGAGGGGCCTGCGGCTGAATGAAGGGCTTGCCCAGGAAAAAGGCTAAACCGCTGCCAAAAATAATCATGGCGATGCCAACGGCGACATCATTGACGCGGGGTTGTTGGGAGAGCCATCCGTGAATCGAGCCTAAAAACATACCCGCAATGCCAGCGGCCAATACCCCTAGCCACGGTGCCCAAAATGCCCCTAAAAAGCCTTGGGAGAGGTAAGAAACGCCGTAGGCACTCATGGCTCCCATCAGTAAGGTGCCTTCTAGACCCAGGTTGATTTTGCCGCTTTTTTCGGTCAAACATTCTCCCAAGCTGACGAAAAGGAAGGGGGCGCTACCGCGTAAGGTGCCCGCCAGGATGCCCAGGGGCACCCCCCACCAGCCGAGTGCTTCAGTTGCCATGGTGTGTCCTCATAAGGGGTGTGTGAGATTGACTTGACGATGCCGGGGTGTGCTGGGGTGAGGCATCGGGGCGCGCCCGCTGACGTGACTTAGACGATGGGTTTTTCTTGGAACCAGGGCAGGCGACCGTAGAGGGAATCGCTAAACAGGACGCACAGGAAGACAATGCCCTGGAAAACGAGCACGGTGGCGTCAGGGAGATCGTGCGATCGCTGTAAAATGCCGCCGCTCGCTAAAATGCCCCCCAGCAAAATCGCGACGAGAATCGTTGCCAGCGGGTTATGCCGAGAGACAAACGCGACCAAAATGCCTGCGTAGCCATAGTTCGACACCAGCGATTCATTAATGCGCTTTTGCACGGCGGCGACTTCAATCATGCCCGCTAAACCGGCGCAGGAACCGCCCAGAAAACAGACGGCTAAGGTTAGTTTGCCAACGGGGAGACCGGCGATTTTAGCGGCCCGAATGTTGCCGCCTGCGGTTCTGGCGGCGAAGCCAAAGGTGGTGCGCTGAATCAGAATATAGGCAATCACACAGGCAATCAGGCCATAGATTAAGCCGTAGTGAATCCGGCTTCCCGGAATGTTGCCCATCCAGAGCGCTTCGTTTAATTCCGCTGAGGAGGGTTTGGTGACGAATTCAGCATCGCGCATGGGGCCTTCGACCAAATGGTTCATAAAGGCGATCGCAATGTAGTTCAACAACAGGCTGCTGATAGTTTCGTTGACGCCGCGATAGTGCCGCAGGGCTCCGGCCATCATGATCCACAGGCCGCCCCCGACAATGGCAGCGATCGCCATCGCGATTTGCCCCAGGCCGGGGGGAAGGCCACCCCCGACGCTTAATCCCATGATGACGGCACACAGGCCACCAATGACTAATGCTCCCTCGTTGCCGATAATGACTAGCCCCAGGCGGGCGGGCAAAGCGGTACAGAGAGCGGTCAACATCAAGGGTGAGGCCCGCAGCAAAGTGTTTTGCCAGGCACTCCAGCTACCAAAGGCCGCTTTGTAAATGGACCCGTAAACGGCGATCGGATTCGCCCCTGCCAAGGCACAGAAAATCCCAAAAATTAGCAGCGCTATGAGTAACGCGGCAACGGGTAAGAAAACGGCCTCGAACGGGCGTCGCCAGCGATAGTACCAGCTGTTCAATGCAGGAGAAGCGATCGTCATGGGCAGAGACTCGCAGAATCTAGGCTGACATCTCTCTAAGCCACTAATCACGAGTGCCACAACCCTGTTCAACTATGGTGAAGTTGGGCCAGTTGGTTGAGACTTAGAGATTGATTAGGATAGTCGCGTTAACTGGCAGCATGAAACGTAGCCCGCGATACCGGAGAGATTGAACCTCGTAACCAAGCTATTTTTGATTAGCCGAGTTTGAGCGATCGCCTGCATGCTGTCGCTGGGTTGCTTTAAGGTTCGCTATCGGTAATCTTATAGAGTTGATAAGTAGGTGGACATAAATAAACGATGTCGTAGGGTGCTGTTAGGCGAAGCCGTAACGCACCATGCCACAGGGATTTGATGCGTTACGCTGGTGCTAACGCATCCTACAAATAATTAAGCCCATCTACTTATTGCGTCTGTAGTGGATATTTTGTCAGGCTTGGGCAAAGTCCAGCGGCTGCCAGAACGACATAACTCCTTTCGAAATCTTCTCCGTTGAATAGGCTCCAGCCAGTTCATTCTGTAGGGGATGATAAAGTTGCTGAGCGGCTTTGGGCAGGGATTGCCTGTCACTTTGCGGGGCCTCGGCAATTGGCCTGACAAATTCCTTAACTGCTTTTTGTAAGCATTCTGTCTATAAGTACGGGGCCAATGAGATGATAGTCTCTAGTAAATTGTTGTGTTGAGTCTTCCTACGAGGGGATTGAGTAGATGAAACGTTTGTTGTTGGGCCTGGTGTTGGCGCTAGGAATGCTGCTGGGTAGTTGGTCAGGGGTGCATGTACAGCCAGTGGCAGCAGCTCCTTTGGCGCAAGCATGGCAGTCGCCACTCTTGGCCGAGGAAATTCGCAATGCTGTCGACGACAAGCTCAGTACAGAATACGGTTCTAAACTGGACTTAAATAACGCCAACGTGCAGGCTTTCGTAAAATATAAGGGCATGTACCCTACGATCGCGGGCAAGATTTTGAAGAATGCTCCTTACGATACCGTTGATGATGTTTTGAACATTCCGGGGTTAAGCGATCGCGAGCGCGACATTATCGAATCCCATCTGGGCGAGTTTGCGGTAACGCCACCCGACCCGGCGCTGGTGGAAGGTGCTGATCGTTATAACAACGGCGTTTATCGATAACCTGCTGAGGGCGGCCATCCCTCTAAGGTCAATCCAGTTGCTCGATAACCTGGTCGATGGAGATGTCAATATCTCCATCGACCGTTGCGTTTAAAAGCTCTCCATTGGACCCTGGGGCAGTAATTTTTGCCGCTGCTATTGAGGGGGCAACTCGCTGTTCATAGATTCGACTAAAATGCTCAAAATTACACTCAGCTTTGGTCGAGGAGAGAGCTTTGCCAATTCAACCGTTTGATGTGCTGGTGATTGGCAGTGGCGCAGCCGGTCTCTATGCTGCGCTGTGCCTTCCTCAACAGTATCGAGTGGGGCTGGTGACTAAAGACGTGCTCAGCCAGTCAGCTAGCGACTGGGCTCAGGGGGGCATTGCCGCTGCGATCGCCCCTGAAGATTCCCCCCTGTTGCATCTCGACGACACGTTGCAGGCCGGGGCGGGACTCTGTGAACCCGACGCGGTAGAACTGTTGGTGGCGCAAGGGGCCGACTGCATCCGTTCCCTGGTGGAGTTAGGGGTGCCCTTTGACCGTAGTCAGGGCCAACTGGCCCTCACCCTTGAAGCGGCCCACTCTCGTAAACGGGTCTTACACGCGGCTGACGCTACTGGCCGAGCCGTTATCGGCGCGCTGGCCGAGGCGGTGCGCCAGCGGGCCAATATCACCGTGTTTGAACATACTCTGGTATTGGATTTGTGGCGACAGGGCGATCGCTGCCGGGGCGCGATCGTCGCCCATCAGCAAACCCTGGCCTGGTGGCCTGCCAAAGCGATCGTGCTGGCGACTGGTGGGGGCGGGCAAGTCTTTTCCGAAACCACCAATCCCCCTGCGAGTACCGGCGACGGCGTCGCCATGGCCTGGCGGGTCGGAGCCGAGTTGCGCGATCTCGAATTTTTTCAATTTCATCCCACCGCGCTGAAAGTCGCCGAAGCCCCTCGCTTTTTGATCAGTGAGGCGGTCCGTGGCGAGGGAGCCCATCTGATTGATGCTCGCGCTCGGCGGTTTGCCTTTGAATATCACCCCCAAGGAGAATTGGCTCCTCGGGATGTGGTGAGTCGAGCCATTTATCAGCACTTGCTGACCCAAGTGGATGCAACCTCCGACTGCGTCTGGCTCGATCTCCGAAAAATCCCTCGGGAACGCCTGCAATATCGGTTTCCTAACATCATTGCGGTCTGTCAGCGGTGGGGCGTCGATCCGTTTGAGCAACCGATTCCCGTATCCCCGGCGGCCCACTATTGGATGGGTGGCGTGGTGACCGATCGCGATAGCCGCTCGACCTTGCCACAGCTCTATGCGGTGGGCGAAACCGCTAGCACTGGGGTGCATGGGGCTAATCGGCTAGCCAGTAATTCGCTGTTGGAATGTCTGGTGTACGGACGTCAGTTACAAGATTTGTCCCTGGAGAACGCGCCGATCGCCCCGTTGCCCTCGCCGTCTTCCCATGGTTGCCCGGTCCGCATCACCCCTGCCGAAGTTGAGGTCTTGCAGCAAATTCGGATAGAGTTGCCTGCTCTCGTTTGGCAAGGGGCCGGTATCTGTCGTCACGCTCAGACGATGGCTGAGAGCATCCAAGCCATTGCGCGGTTGCACGATCGCTTTGAGGCGCTTCCGGTGACTCAAGCGCTACTCGATTTTCTGGAACAGGGGAGCGAGGGCCAGTCTGAAATTTCGCAAGACCACCTCCGATTATGGAGCGAAACTCGGAATCTTTTAGATTTGGCTTACCTGATTCTCAAAAGTGCTGCGTTTCGGGAAGAGAGTCGGGGCGGTCATTATCGAGAAGATTTCCCGACCCCTGATCCCGCTTGGCAGGTCCACACGCTGGTGTTACGCGATCGCTGGTGGCGATCGCTCCCGGTCAATTCCCCTGCGTCATCCTCGCAGTAGCGCGATCGCCGCCAGGCCAGAGGTTAGTCGATGTCGTCAAGGGCAAAGACCCTCTCGACTATGGAAATTGCTCTGGCAAGCAGACTAAATTTGGGTTCCCCTCAGGTGAGGACTTGCCGCTAATGGTTAACTGTTGCGAAACACCGGCAACGTGAAGTAAAACTGGCTGCCCTCACCAAGGGCAGACTCGGCCCAGATCTGGCCATAATGGGCGCGAATGATGCGACGGCACAGGGCGAGGCCAATGCCATAACCGTCTTTGGCTTCATCGCGATCGAGGCGAAACCGGTCTTCAAAAATTTCTTCTCGTTTTTCCGACGGAATGCCCGGTCCGGTATCGCTAACACACACCTGAATTTTTTGGGTCGTGCGATGGAGGGCGGAAATGGACAACTCACCCCCGGCAGGCGTGTATTTAATCGCATTGTCAAGCAAATTAGACAACACCCGTTGAATCTGACCGGAGTCCACATAGACCATTGGTAAATCCTGGGGAATATCTATTTCGATCGCTTGGGATTTGGCTTCAAACTTATTGCGCATGGAGGCCAGAGTGGCCGCAAACAGGCTATTAAATGAGGCCGCTTGGGGTTGAATATGCAGATCGGCTGCGGCTCCTTTGGCGGTTTGGAGAATATCGGAAATCATCCGATCCATCGACCAGATTTGAGTCTTCGCATGACGCAAGAGCTGGGCGGTGAGTTGGGGAGAGAGCGATCGCTTGTGGTCAGTATTGGATTCGCCATATCCCAACTCCAGCGTTTCAACCGCGATCGAGGCGGCTGTCAGCGGATTTCTCAAATCGTGGGCCAGCATGGCGACAATGCGGTTCTTGAACTGCAATTGCGCCTCCAAATCCTCATTCTCTTGCTTGAGGCGAAAGATTTCATCCGAAAGCTTCATGACTTCGATCGAATGCGCTAGTTCATCTCGATCAGCGGCGACTTCGTCATCGGATTCGGATGTAGACGCCGACAACTCCTGGTCAGGCTCTGATGCGATCACCGCTTCTCTTTGCCAATGAGGCCACCACTGATCTAATTGAGCAAGAATATTGCTGCCGGAAAGCACATGTTGTCTGCCGGGGGAAAACTTCACCAAAGCGGGGGTAGCAATCAGGCGAAAGTGCTCAACGAGGTAAGGCTGCTCGCTAACGTCCACCACATCCAAAGAAAATGCTTCCTCAAGATCCAGATCTTTGAGATGCTTGCGAAGCTGATGCACATACTCTCCAGAGCTGGGTCGCTTGTCGATAAAAAGCAGCAACTTAATTGGAACTCGATCAGTCTCGAATTCGTCGTTGAGATTCTTCATCTCGTCTTCTAAAACCAATTTGATGGTACGGTCTCCTCTTATAGGATATCTCGAAAACGCTGAAGTATCAGCACTTTCAGGGATTTACAAAGAAAAGCTTAAGCGGCTTGAGTATATCTCATTGGGCAATTCTATCAGCAGGACACGCAAACACTTGCCCATGAAATCTTGTGCATGTTTTTACAGAAGTAAAATTTTGCATGGCTGTAGATGTTGCGAAGTGTAACGACTGACGACCTTGCATTTGCTAGGGTTGACGGCGATCTCGATGTTGCTTTCCCCACCTGATTTTAAGGTGGGCGATGGTTGAGCCTCGTAATTGCGCCCACAACAAGAGCGAAAGGGGGCTATCTGAACTAGATCGGAACCAATTTAGCAAGGGTGTGGGGTCGCCATCATTGGAGAGAAAAGGGTGAAAACCTTGCCCACCGTGAGCGCTACTGATTTTATTGATGTCGTCTTTACAGCAAAGATTGGTTCTAGAAATAACCCCATCAAAACGATTGAAATAAGGTTGTCAGATCCGGTAGCGATCGCCCCTTTCCCTTCGACTTGATTCATTAGAAAAGTTTATTACCCTTGTCGCGGCTAGTCAGGAAGCATAGGATCACAAAAAGTATCTCTGGGCTTTATGAATATCCTGCTGGTTTACCCGCGCTTTCCCCAAAGCTTTTGGTCTTTTGACAAAACCCTAGAACTTGTCAACTTCAAAGCACAGCTACCACCATTAGGATTAATTACCGTCGCTGCGATTTTGCCGCAATCCTGGAACTACAAACTAGTCGATCGCAATGTGCGGTCGGTGACTGAAGCCGAATGGCACTGGGCCGATGTGGTGATCGTTTCTGCCATGATTGTGCAGAAGCCTGACTTTATGGCCAGCATTCAAGAGGCCAAAGCCTACGGCAAACTCGTTGCGGTGGGAGGACCTTATCCCACGGCGCTGCCCCAAGAAATCGCTGACTCCGGAGCTGATTTTGCCATTCTTGACGAAGGGGAAATTACGCTACCTTTGTTTGTGGAAGCCCTAGAGCGAGGCGATCGCAGCGGCCTGTTTCGCTCCAATGGGGAAAAACCGGCGGTTACAGACACGCCCATTCCGCGCTACGACTTGCTGGAACTTGATGCTTACGCCGAGATGTCTGTGCAGTTCTCCCGAGGCTGCCCTTTTCAGTGCGAATTTTGCGACATCATCGTGCTCTACGGTCGCAAACCGCGCACCAAAGAGCCTGAGCAATTGCTCGCAGAGTTGCAGTGTCTCTATGACCTGGGGTGGCGGCGCAGCATTTTCATGGTGGACGATAACTTCATCGGCAACAAGCGCAACGTGAAGCGGTTGTTGCAAGCCATGAAGCCCTGGATGGCAGAGCGCAATTATCCCTTTTCCTTTGCCACCGAAGCGTCGGTCGACTTGGCTCAAGATCCCGAACTCCTGCAGATGATGGTGGATTGTAACTTTGGCACCGTCTTTTTAGGGATCGAAACGCCAGACGATGAGAGCCTCAATCTCACCCGCAAGTTTCAGAATCTGCGTGACCCCCTGGTCGAGTCTGTACAGTCGATCGCCCATGCGGGTCTGCGCGTCATGGCTGGCTTTATCATCGGCTTCGATGGTGAGAAAAGTGGGGCCGGTCAACGTGTCACGCAGTTTGTAGAAGAGACTGCCATTCCGACCGCTATGTTCAGCATGTTGCAGGCCTTGCCGGATACCGCCCTGTGGCATCGTTTGGCAAAGGAGGGGCGACTGCTAGGGCAAAGTGCCGATGCCAACCAAGTCACCCTGATGAATTTCGTGCCCACTCGGCCGATCGAAGAAATTGCTAACGAGTTTATTGAAGCTTTTTGGCAACTCTACGATCCACTCGTGGTGCTGAATCGGACCTATCGTCATTTTTTGATGCTGGGAGAGGGGCAAAAGCAAGCCTATCAGGGACGCAAGCAGTCGGCTGGAAGTCCCGATATTAACTGGGTCATTATTCGAGCGTTGTTAATTATTTGTTGGCGGCAGGGCATTTTGCGCAAGACTCGCTGGCGGTTTTGGGGCAACTTAGCGGTCATCCTCTGGCGCTACCCCCATGTGGCTGCTAATTATCTATCGGTGTGTGCCCAGGCCGAGCACTTTATCGATTTTCGAGAACAGGTGCGGGCGAATATCGAAACGCAATTGGACGCCTACTTAAAGCAAAAGCGTCAGGCTGAGCCTGCGATCGCTGCAGCCGAAACCCAGCTAACTGCCTAAATCGTCTCTCGATAAAAGCGTCCGGTTTTCTGTGCACCCTCAGCGCTGCACAGCCAACAGCCCACTAGAGGAGCAATGTTGGGCTGTTGACGGACAGTCTGGCAATTGGGGATGTGGGGGCTTCCTCCTTGCCTAGACGTCAACACTGCATAGCGCTACTTAGCTTGAAAACTGTCGCTCAATGCGAACTCGATCTACAATTATTAAAGTCCAGATTAATTATTGTTAAGGGTTCCTCTCAATGGTTGTGTACTTTGTCTTAGGGCTGATTGCTGTGCTGATCGTGGTGGGCATTGCTATTTACTTAGCCACGCCCCGCAGTTACGAGTCGTCCAGCACGGTTGCTAATTCCTATGACCAATGGACTCAAGACGGCATTCTGGAGTTTTATTGGGGCGAGCATATCCATTTAGGACACTACGGTTTTCCGCCGCGGCGCAAAGACTTTCTCAAGGCGAAGTCTGATTTTGTCCACGAAATGGTGCGATGGGCGGGATTGGACACCTTACCTCGGGGCACTACAGTGCTGGATGTCGGCTGCGGCATCGGTGGCAGCAGTCGTATTTTGGCCCGAGACTACGGCTTTTCGACTACAGGGATTACCATTAGCCCTCAGCAGGTGAAGCGGGCCCGAGAGCTGACTCCCGAAGGTCTCACGGCGCAGTTTCAAGTTGACGACGCCCTTGCCCTCTCTTTCCCGGACAATAGTTTTGATGTGGTGTGGTCGATCGAAGCCGGTCCCCATATGCCTGACAAGGCCCAATATGGAGCTGAAATGCTTCGGGTTTTGAAGCCAGGGGGCATTTTAGTAGTGGCCGATTGGAATCAGCGGGACGATCGCCGCAAACCTCTGAATTTCTGGGAGAAGCCGGTCATGCGCCAGCTTCTCGACCAGTGGTCTCATCCCTCTTTTTCCAGCATTGAAGGCTTTTCTGAACAATTGGAAGCGACCGGTCTGGTGGCCGGTGAAGTTGTGACAGCTGACTGGACACAGGAAACTTTGCCCTCTTGGCTTGATTCGATTTGGCAGGGGATCGTTCGTCCCCAGGGGTTAGTGAAGTTTGGTTTCCCAGGGTTTATTAAGTCGCTGCGGGAGGTGCCGACCATGCTGCTGATGCGGGTGGCGTTTGGGGCGGGGCTCTGTCGCTTTGGCATGTTCAAAGCTCGTAAGGTGACCAACCTTGCCCAGGTTCAGGAGACCGCTCGTGGAGAAGCGCTGAAAGCTTAGGGATGAGGATCATTTAAAGTCCAATTTCCGCGAAGAATAGACCTGACCGGATAAGGGACGGCCAAGACGGCCATCCTAACTTATTGAGTTCCCATTCCTAGTGTCTTGAAGACAAGTCGCCAAGAGGAAGCCCTTTTGAGTCTCTTAGCGCGGATTCTTGGGGCTGAGATACCGTTGACTGTTCCGGCAAAGATCAGCCGATGACGTTACAGTCAAATCCAAGAGATTTTTAAAGTTCAAAGCGTTCATTAGTAATGCAAGATTTGCAGTTCGCTGATCATTCGACACTGATCGATGCCTATGACTGCGATATCGCGATTGTTGGGGGCGGTATTGTGGGCACGACCTTGGCTGCTGCCCTTGCCGAGTCTGGCTTATCGGTTGTCATTATTGAGGCCAATACCCTAGAGGCTGCTGCCTCCAGAGAACGAGGCTATGCGCTCTCGCCCTTATCGGGGCAGATCTTTGAGAGTATTGGCGTTTGGGATCGGATCTTTCCGTACATTGGCAAATATCACCACATTTACTTATCGGATGCTGACCATCCCCAGTTGGTGAAGTTTGAGCCAGCGGACTTGAAAACGGAATATTTGGGCTATGTGGGTGAGCATCGCATTATGCTGCGAGCGCTGCAAAAGTTTATTGCTGAGTGCAAAGCGGTGGAGTGGCGATCGCCGGCGCGACTCACTCAAGTGACTTATCACCCCGATGGCGCATACCTCGATTTGGAAGTCGATGGTCAACAACAGCGGTTACGATCACGCCTCGTGGTTGGCGCTGACGGGGCGCGATCGCAAATCCGTCAAAGTGCTGGCATCCAGACGTGGGGCTGGAAATATTGGCAGTCTTGCCTGACGGTGATGATTACCCACGAAGCCCCCCGCAATGATATTGCGTTTGAGCGGTTCTGGCCGGACGGGCCGATGGGCGTCTTGCCGCTGGCAGGCAATCGGTACCACATTGTATGGACTGCCCCCCATGCCGAAGCCAAAGCGCTGCAGACGCTGGATGAAGCTGAGTTTCTCAAGGAGCTGGAATATTACACGGGGGGATATCTCGGCAAGCTGAGTCTGGATAGCGATCGCCTCGTTTTTCCGGTACAGCTGTTTCAAAGTCGTCAGTATGTGCGGCCTCGGCTGGCGCTAGTTGGCGACGCGGCTCATCGGTGTCATCCAGTGGCGGGGCAGGGGCTCAACTTGGGCATTCGGGATGCGGCGGCGCTGGCCCAAGTCCTCTCTGAGGCTTACTTACGGGGCGAAGATATTGGCGATCTGCGAGTTTTGCGACGCTACGAACGCTGGCGCAAACGGGAGAATCTTGCCATCCTGGGCTTTACAGACTTCCTTGATCGCATGTTTTCGAATGAATGGTGGCCAGTGGTCAGAGTCCGCCGAATAGGGCTTTGGTGTCTGCGCCATGTGCGGCCCATGAAAGTACTAGCGCTGAAGTTCATGACGGGTTTTTGGGGCCGTCGCCCCAGCTTAGGGAAAAGCTCAAAACTTTCAAAAACCTCTTGAATTCATGGTTTTAGACTGCAGTGCGTTTTCTTAAGGGCTAGCGTAACGCTTGCTTGAGGGCGGGCGATAGCAGGCGGTGCTTCTCAACATGCGGCGGTTCTGAGCAGTCACTCGCCGAGCTAATCTAGTTCAGGACTGAAAACGCGACCCCGGCGAACTGTTGCAAACGCTCCACCAGAGGTTGCCCCATGAGGGCTGCCGGGGTCCAGAACCCACCGGGTTTGCCACCGTCCAGGTCTTTGGCTAAGCAGATGCCGGCTTGGGCGATGATTTGGGAGGTGGAGCCATAGCCCGGATCGCGATCGCCCATCACTTTTACCTTCAATAACTGTCCCTCAGCCGTTCTTCCCACAAATCGCAAATCGTAAAATCCTTGTCTTTGCTCTGTCGGAGTGGGGCCTTCCCCCGATTTAGGCAAAATCCAGGACTCTAATAAACTGCGGGTCGGTGGCAAAGCTGCCGCTAGGACGAAACCATCCAGCCCCAGTTTGAGTCCCTGCGCCACCAGCCAACCAATAGGGCCGCCTCGGGTTAAGATGCCTTCGTCATACTGAAAACTGGGGCTGTAGGCGTAGCCCTGCAGATAGTTGGAGCGGAGCACAATGCGCGCATTGACATCGGCCATCACAAAGGGGGTCACCCATTCCTGAAAGTCCTTGTCAAACTGGACAGGAATGAGGGGATGGAGCTGTGCATCGACCTGCTGACTCTCAGGGCAGAGCAAATAAGGATTTTTGAGCGCTTGTCGCAGCGCTTGATCATCGGCAGCCTCTTTAATGAGATTAATGCCGCTCGCGGCAGTGCCGCCCGAGACGCCCCCCTGAGCCGCCATGACCCGCATTTTGACCCGTTCGCAAGGTTGTCCCCACCGTTTTTGGGCCTGTTGTTGTAAGTAGAACACACCTAAATCTGAAGGGATGGAGTCAAAGCCGCAGCAGTGAACAATGTAGGCTCCAGATTGTGCGGCTATGGAGGCGTAACGATCTATCATGCGCCGAATCCACGGGGACTCACCGGTCAGGTCGCAGTAGTGGGTGCCCGTTTCGGCACATACCCTGACCAGGGGTTCACCATGGAGTGCATAGGGACCGACGGTGGAGATCACGACCTGGGTTTGCTCACAGAGGTGGCGTAATGAAGCCTCATCGGTAGCATCAGCGATGATTTGCGGGAGTTCTTGAGACGGCTCGGCGAAGTTCTCAGCCAGGGCTTGCAACTTATCGGCAGAACGCCCCGCGATCGCCCAGGTGAGATCATCCTGCTGATCATTTTGCCGAATGGCCTGACAAACAAGCTGACCGACGAAGCCAGTGGCTCCAAAAACGACCAGGTCATACTGGCGACTCTCGCGCATGGCTAAGGTCTTCCCTACGTTATCAACAAGCTTTTGTCCTTTAAGGTAACGGCTAAAGCCTGGGCTGACTTCTCACGGAGGACTGACCCCGCAAACTTCGGCAGCTTTGGTTAGGCTGACTCTTCCCATGGGGTGCCAAAGATGTCGAATACCTGCTGGCAACACTTTTTGAGGCGATCGCCTGCCGCTGGCTCAGGTACCGTATCTCCCAAAAAGATCCATTGGTGAATCGTGGAAAAGTTCCACTGCTTGCCACGGTGATCATAGCCCCCAACTTCCATGCCAATTACCCGTCGGAGTTGGCTATCGGGGTCATCATAAAAGCGAATCTGTAGCAGTAAACTCCGACAATGAAATAGTCGGCTCACCCCCGGAAAATGCAACCCAATATCCACAGAATCGGGATCGACCAGAGAGCGAGTATCTTGATCATTCGTCCAGGGCTTCAGGTCTACCCTCAAATCGGGAAACTCTAGCTTGAATAGACGAACAACCGTCGCAATTTTACTCGCAAATTCGATGCTGGTAGCCTGCTCGGCTGCGTTCACGTTTTACCTTCCCTGAAAACGCAACTTTCAACCTAAGATAACGCTTCATTTTCTACAGTCAACCTTGTAACGGAGTGAGCAGCGAATATCCTCCGTAGGGGGCATGCCGATGAGCCCGTTTAGCTGTTGTGATCGCTTAGCTTGCAGGCATAGCAAATTTTTGACGAACGAACTGGGTACAATCCTCACCATTCAAAGGCTATTTCTTAACTCACACTATGCCTTGAACGGCAAGGGCGATAGCGGGTAGCCAATGGTTAAAGCGATCGCCCAGGGCAAGGTCGATGTCGCTAAAGCTCAGTCCCAACGTTGGCAAAGTTAGCTTGGCAAGTGGCCAAAATCGCCATTTCGGACTCTCTAGGAGCCCCCAGATTATGGAACCCATCGAGTTCGAAGGTGACGGGGGTATCATTGGCAACGGCGATCGGGGCGTCGTTGGCTACCAAGGCGATCGCATAACCGTATACCTCTTGGGTATAGCTATTGGTAATCTGCATCGCCAGTTGTTGCCCCTCAATCTCACCCTGAAAGCAATCGAACGAAGACTGAGGCATGAACATTGCCCCAACTAGGTTGGAGTTTTGGGCCGCGAACACCATGTAGGCTGCCCCCAATGTATCGGGTTCTGCGGCTGAACCGTAGAAGTAAACGCCATTGGCGATCGCATCAGCAGCGATCGGAGCAGTGGGTAAGTCTGAAGCGCTCTCGACTGGGGGTAAGGGACTTGCCTGCACAGCAGTGCAAATGAGCAAGCTACTAATGACTCCTCCCAACACATGCCGCCAATTAATGGGGCGCAGCGAATGGTGACGGATAGGAACATCAACAGCGCTCTGGATAACTGTTTGTAAATATGCACCGACACTGATCACTGGTTCACTCCTTTCCAACGAGATTTTTTATAACAGTTACCAGAAGAAAAAAATTTCTCTGTCTCTACCTTAGAGGACGGCTTGCTAGTGCAAGCTGCTCACTGCCTAGAGCGTAATAAACCTTTGTAGAGAAACTCCGAAACTGCCGCCCTGAGCGTGATCGAAGTCACAAGCACGATTCAGAGCTGTTTAGAAAATAGCTTTTTTCACAGTTGAACAGTTATTTAGAGTGACAGCCGCTGAAGTGAACATCGTGGTTGTTAACTCAAATTTTGTCCGCCGCAGGGCTCAGCCCAAGCTTGCTGCCCCCCTTCAACAGGCGGTCACAATTCACCTGGAAGTTGCTCGAAATCGCTGATCTCACTGGTCGGTTCCGGCGCAAGGTTTTAACCAGTTTCCAACGGTCTGGTTATAGGGGTTTAGTTGCAAGGGATGGGGAAAATAGGTTTGGTTAGTGGGGAGTTTTTGCGCCATAGTGCACTAGATAGGGGGCTGATTAAAGAGCTGATCGCGGCCATAAAAATGACTCGCCAATCGAGGGGAATGGCGAGTCTACAGGTGGCTATGGTGAGGGTAAGAGGGAGACAGACTATATTACGATTGTCACTGTATAGGGGGCAGAACGGGAAGGTTGGCAACGCTTTGAGCGGGCACAGGGACAGCTGCTGTGGGCTCCTCGGATGCACCCATGTTCGCGCCTACGGGGAGCGCGATTTCTTCACCGCGTTCTTCAAGGACAACGATGGGAGCAGTGCCAGCGCGATTTTCGATGCGCTTGACTAAGACCGCTCCATTAGCGATGCGATCGCCCACTTGCACGTAACGACTAGTTGGTTCATTGGGGGCTTTGACGATGGCATAGGTTTTCCCATTAACGCTGGCAACTCCCGTGACCTGCACTTGCGAAGCGACTACAGTCGGTGCCGGGAGCGCGGGTAGCGGTGCGCTAGGTGAGGGTTGAGCCCCCGCTCCAGGCGTTGTTCCTTGCCCACCACCGGGAGTAGTGGCTTGCCCACCACCAGGGCGAGGTGCAGTAGCGCCGCCCCCTGGTTGATTGGTGGGGGCGGGCAAGGTGCCGGTACCCGGCTGATTGGTGCCATTACCATTACCGCCATTGGTTGGGGCGGGAGGCGTGGGCCGAGGTGGCGGAGGAATGGGAACGAACGCATAGGGATCATTCCGTTGTCGTTCGATTTCATTAAATCGTTCGTTGGGGTCGGTTGAAGGCAGGAGCTCGGCTCGGGCAATTTCTGCGGCGGTGGGCAATCCTGGTAACATCGCCTCTTCGAATAGTTCGGCTTCACCTGCTGGAACTTCTGCCGTATCTTCCTGGCCTGGTTCAGACTCAATCACAACGCCGTTAGGGTCAGTCGGATCGGCCCCAACGGTAAAGTCATCTAAATCGTCGCCAGCATTGCGATTAGTCAGAAAACCGATGCCGCCGCCTAAAGGAATCGCCAATATCATGGCGGCCATTCCCCCTAAGCTCATGAGCAAGCTATTGCGAGCCCATTTCCGCTGATTCCAAAACTTGATGCAAAATACTAGAAGCGCAAATGGTACAAACAGGGCTAGCAAACCCCACAAAGTGCTGACCCGAAAGGCATCCACGACACCCAGAAGGCCTCCCACCGTGGCTAACAGGGCCCCTATGAGAAACAGCAGTACCAACACAAGAGCGCCCATGGCTCCGCCTCCTCGCCTTTTATAGCTAATGCCCCTAAACGATAGCTCAGTTCCTAAGAGATGGAACGTTTTAAGCAGTTTCGTCTTCTGAGGATGTGTTCATTAAACTTTTCAAATGCTTTAAGCCCTGCTTGACTCGGCGCGAAACGGTAACCGAACTGATACCTAAACGTTCGGCGGTTTCTTTTTGGGTGAGGTCCTGTAGAAACACAAATTCTAGAATATTGCGAGTTCGCTCTTCAAGTTGTTGTAACGCTTGATGGAGGCGAATCCGATCTTCTTCTGCCAGTTGAAAGCTGCGATATTTAGGGTCGGGCAACATGTCAGATAAAGAGGCAGAATCGGCGTCTTCATCCAGAAAGGGAGCATCCAGGCTGAGCAAAGAGCGGTTACGAATAGACAGTTTTACTTCGCTCCACTCAGCTAAGGAAATTTCTAGGAAATGGGCGATTTCGTGATCTGTGGGTTGGCGATTGAGTTGAGTGCGAAGGGTGTTCACCGCCTGTCGAGATTGATGAGCTAGGCTTTGCCACTTTCGCGGAATCCGCACGGTGGCGCTGCGATCGCGTAAATAATGCTGGATTTCACCCCGGATATAGGGGATGGCAAATGAGCTGAAGGCGAATCCTTTGGACAGTTCAAACCGTTCGATCGCACGAATCAGCCCTAAACTTCCCACCTGCATTAAATCGTCAAATGCTTCATCAGACTGGCGAATCCATCGATGGGCTTCGCGTCTGACTAACCCTAAATTGAGTTGAACGAGCCGATTCCGAATTGCGGCTTTCTGGGTTTGTTGGTAAAGCTGTAAGAGTTCAGCTGTTTCACCTTTCAACTCTGAATGAACGTTTTGGAGGGCCATACTGATCCTGTGACGATTAACTTGCCTGTAGACTTGGCAGGAAATGAAGTTCCTAATGATTAGAAATCTGAACTTTCAGGAAGGGCCAGTAGATGCTTATTAACTGTACCTTACGTAGAGCACTGCCATACACCCTCCTACTAAAGCTAGTCACGTTCTTCATTTTCAACAATGTGATTTCTACTGATTCCGGATGGGGGCGAAAACCTTGTGTAAGGGTAAGACTGTCGTCAAATCCCGGTTGAATTGCCGTTAACTTTCCTTAAGGGCTACCTGAAACAAGCTTCTGACATGGGTCCAAGCGTCTTCGGCCGCGGCGGCCTGATAGCTGTCGCGGCGATCGCAGAAAAAACCGTGAGTTGCATCAGGGTATCGGTAAATACGGTGATCCACTTGGTTGTGTGTTAAGGCAGCTTCAATCCTATCCACTTCTTCAGCGGTAATGAGGGGATCTTGCAGGCCAAAGAAGGCGTATACAGTGCCTTGGATTTCTCCCGTACGGTTGAGCGTCGGGACCTCGCCACCGGGGGTGAACTGACAAATGCCTGCGCCGTAAAAACTAGCGGTGGCTCGCATGGCTGGTAATGTAGCGGCTAGATAAGCGACGTGCCCGCCAAAGCAAAAGCCAATGCAGCCGACCGCCGCGGGGACCTGTGGGAAATGCTGTTGGGTGTAGTCGATCGCCCCTTGGATGTCGCTGAGCAGCTCATTGGCTTGGGTGCCGTTTTTATATTTGCGCCCCAGAGCCAAATCGGCCTCGCTGTAGCCGACCTCAAACCCCGGTGCTTGACGATGATAGATGTGGGGGGCGATCGCGATGTAGCCCTCCCGAGCAAGGCGATCGGTCACGTCTCGAATATGGGCATTGACCCCAAATACCTCCTGAATGACGACAACGACGGGACAGCCGTGAGGATCGATAGGATGGGCAAGATAAGCCGGGATCGCTTGTCCCAGGCTTTGCATATCGACGGTGCGGGTTTGAATTTGAGGAGTAGCCGTCATAGTCTTGTCAAAGGTAATGGGTTTCCCGTTTTACATTAAAAGGGGCAGTGCGGTGGCCTGTCGAGGGGCGCTGCTCAGGATGGGCGAGTCAATGAGCTCGGGTCGGTGATGAGTTCGTCGGGGCGATAGGGGATGTGGCCGTTTTGCGATGGCTGGGGCGACTGAGATTGGCGATCACCTTCCTCAAAGACCGGCGGCGTTACGCTGATCAGCAGCGAGGGCGAGAGCGTGGGGAGATTTGGCGTGATTGGGGAAGGATGCTCTGGGGTGGGGGATGGTGCTGCCGATGACGCTGGCGGTCTGCTACCGTCGGCTGAGGGCAAAAGATGGATAGGAGTCAATGAAGCAAGCCATTGGAGTAGTTGAAACCTGCGGCATGCCGGGCGCATTGGTCACGGCAGATGTGATGGGGAAAGCGGCAGATGTGCAAGTGGTCGCTTTAGAAAATACCCATGCCGGGCGGATTAGCGTCATCATTCGGGGGCCGATCGGGGCCGTACAAGCCGCGATCGCCGCTGCTACCCAAGCGCTGCAGGACCATCCTGGTATTTCACTGTTGGGACATCACATTTTGCCTTGCCCCGATGAGTCGGTCGATAGGATTGGTCTGGGGGGGCGACGTCCATCGCTGCCGACCGATAGTGTGGAATGGCTAGACGACTAACTAGGGAACGGTGGGCGGTTATTCGCCGCAAACCGGCAAAAAAAGTGTCACATTTTGTTGAATTTACATTAATTATTCCACTGGGTGATTCAGCCTTAGGTGAAGAAGGTTACATAGCGCCGCAGGGATGCCGCGTCGCTACCAAGACATCGCCGACTGCTGAGGCATTTACTGGGAGAGCCCACCGTGCTTAAATTTCATATCCAAACCGACAGCGAAATCCCTGCATCTACGCAACTGTATGACCAGTTGTGGTTTGCGATCGCCTCACGGCAGTTTCCGCCGGGGTATCGCCTGCCGAGCACGCGGCAGCTCGCCATGCAGACGGGGCTGCACCGCAACACCATCAGCAAGGTTTATCGCCAATTGGAAGAAGCCGGGGTGGTAGAAGCTCAGCCAGGGTCTGGTATTTACGTGCGGGCGCATTCCACGGTGGAAAGTTCGCGGCCTCATTTAGGCCTATGGGACAAGTTTCCGAAGGCGCGTAAAGTCGTTGAAGACGTGCTGGATGAACTGCTGCGTCAAGGCTGTTCTCTCAATCAGGCGCGGGAACTCTTTTTTGCCGAAGTTGATTGGCGTTTGCGCTGTAGTGCGCGGGTGCTGGTCACGGTGCAAAAGCAGGATTTGGGAGCAGGTGAGCTGATCGTACGCGAACTGGAGGCGGCGTTACATATCCCGGTGCAACTGGTGGCGTTGGAAGATCTGGCAGACATTTTGGCACAAGCCCGATCTGGAACGGTGGTTACCAGTCGCTATTTTCTGGCAGAAGCAGAGGCGATCGCGGGTCCCAAGTCAGTGCGGGTCATTCCCATTGATATTTATGACTATAGCCGTGAGCTTGGCCTGCTCAGAGAGTTGCCAACGGATACCTGTCTCGGCATGGTGAGTTTGAGTTCTGGCATTTTACGGGCGGCTGAGGTGATTGCCTACAGTCTGCGCGGTGAGGATGTGCTGGTGATGACCGCCCAAACTGAGGATGCTTATAAACTGAATGCGCTGGTGCGCAGTGCGCAAACGATTGTGGTGTTTGACCAAACGAGTTTGCCAGCGGTGAAGCAAGCGATCGCCAGCGCCCGTGAAGATTTGATTCGGGCTCCGCAAATCGTGGTGTGTGACAACTATATCGGCGAAAAGTCCATTAATTTGCTCAAGCGTGAACTGGGTCTCGACAACTAGCTAACCCGCTCCAGTCCACTCTATGTAAATGGCGCAACGATTCCTGGATGGCTGAATGGAGACGGCTCTGGAGGACTTGATCGGTTGCGGTGCGATCGCGATCGCACCGCCATCTTTAATAACCTATGGATGAATGTCACTGAATTAAAGCTGGTGGGCGCTGCCCACCCTACGGCAGATCAAGGCTTTCAGCGATTTGCGAGAGTTGATTTTCTGTTATTTCAGTGCCATTCACCTATGGATTAACGGTGTTTTCTACTGACCGGTCGACACGATTCTGGGTCACTGAGCTCGCTTCTTGGAGAGAAAGCGGTTTGGTTTTGAGAGCAATTCTTAACCAGCCGCCGCCGGTTTCAGGATGGTTGTGGGCTTGCAAGGTGCCGCCATGGGCTTCGGTGATTTGTTGAGCGATCGCTAACCCCAGCCCCGTGCCGTTATTGCCAGAGCTAACAAAGTTGGCGGGCGGTTCGGCCATGGTTGAGGTCACGCTTGGCAAGCGTGACCGAGAAGCATCCGCTCGATAGAACCGATTAAATATGTAAGGCAAGTCGCTCTCTTGAAAGCCATTGCCTTCATCAATGACATCGACATACAGTTGTCGCGAGGCGGGTTCTTCCTGGGGATGGGGGGCATGATTTGGTTCACAGGCTGTCCGAATATAAATGATGCCTTCACGGGGACTATATTTGATGGCATTGTCAATCAGATTGATAAACACCCGATACATAAGGGCTTCATCTAACTGCACGATAAGCTCGGTGGGGCCTTCATAGGCAATCTGCACTTGTTTGATGTCAGCCAAGGGCTCTAGACTTTGCCACGCCGCCAGGATTAAGTGGGGCAGTTCTACGGGCTTGAGGATTAGCCCAGTCCCCCCGCTGCGCTCTAAGCGGCTGAGATTGAGCAAATCTTCTACCAGGTTGCCGAGGCGCAAGATTTCGTTCAGCAAGCGATCGAGCCATTTTTGGGAAGCTGGATCGACTCGCTCTCGCAGCGTTTCCGCCACGAGCCGAATAGACGTGAGCGGCGTTTTGAGTTCGTGGGCCACATCCGACGTCCAGCGATCGCGCTGCCGCATCAGGGTTTCTGCTTCTTGGCGATTTTCTAAAAAGATGCCCACATGGTGGTCGGGTAGTGGCACCCCAAAACCCCGAAGAGGATAGGCCAGCCCTTCATTAGGGTTGATGGGATCGGGCGTGACTAAGTTCAGCACCCAATCTTGCTGGCAGGGGCATTGGGCCCGGCGGGTGCTTTCGATCAGTTGATCAAGCTCAAATGAGCGGACTAACTCTAGCAGCAGTCGCGGTGCGGTTGCGACTTCGGCAGTCCCCGCTCCTTCAACTTCCGAAATCCCCAGCATTTGACTGGCGAGGGGGTTGATCCAGGTGAGCTGGTTTTCGTCGTCAACTTCCAAATACCCCACAGGAGCGTTTTGTAAGAGGGCGTAGTCGCAACGTTCATAGTCGGGCTGAGGGGCGATCGCCGCCTGAGCAACTGATGAGGTGGGTAAAGTTTGGCTACCAGCTTCATGCGATTGAGAAGACTGCAACCGCCCCCGCAGCAGCCAACCCAGGCCAAAACTGGCGATCGCGCCCGAAAATAAAAACAGTTCAGCTATTGCACTCATAGCTCAGCTGACACTCCTGTTGCGATGGTCAAGCTGCGAGTCAGCCAGCGCCAACCGCAACCTCAGTAAACGTCAACATCCACCCTAACAACATTAGGTTAAGAAAAAAGGCACCCGAAAGTGCCTTTTCAACTCCCAAATTTATGTGTCCCAACGAGCTCTCACTCTGACCTGGGCAAGCTCTCCAGGATTATCGAACTTTTGCGCCGCGGTAGGTCAAGCCTTCAACCTGCTCGTTATGAAGATTTTGTGCGACGTGGCGAGTTACGGTTGCGCCACGATAGCGACCAATAACTTCTTCGGTTACTTGAACTGCATTTGTGTGAGTGTCGTACTCAGCGCCGCGATAACGTAAGGTCATGATTTTCGCCTCTTGTGAATAGTTTGTGAAGATAACAGAGGCGCGTTCCTTCGGGGCAAAGCCCCTACTTCCGTCCTGGCCAGAGTCCCTGGTCGGATGAACGTTTTTTGAAACAAGGCATTAAGGGAATGATTTAACGGACTTTTGCGCCACGATAGATCAACCCTTCAGCCTGCTCATTGTGAAGATTGGGAGCCACGTGACGAGTGACAGTTGCGCCACGATATTGACCAATAACTTCTTCGGTCACTTGAACTGCGTTTGTGTGAGTGTCGTACTCAGCGCCGCGATAACGTAAGGTCATGATTCTCGCCTCTTGTGAATAGTTTGTGGAGATAACAGAGGCGCGTTCCTTCGGGGCAAAGCCCCTACTTCCGTCCTGGCCAGAGTCCCTGGTCGGATGAACGATTTTGTAATGGCTGACTTAACGGACTTTTGCGCCGCGATAAGTTAAACCTTCAACATGTTGATCAGGGGCATTGGTAGCTACTCGCCGAGTAACTTTTGCGCCACGATACTGACCAATTACTTCTTCAAAGTAATTAAATTGATTTTTGCGGGGTTCGTAATCCGCACCACGATAACGTAAGCTCATATTTTCGCCTCCAAAAACAACAGGGTGTTGATCGTGTAGTGAAAGAGGCGCGTTCCTTCGGGGGGATGCCCCTACTTCCGTCCTTTCCAGATGCGCTGGTCGGATGAACGATTTGCTTTCTGTATTCAAATATACGGTTTTAATATTCGTCTGTCAAGGGGAAACTGGGCTTATGTTATTGGTTCATGACAAAAGCCGCCGGATTCTGCCGTTGGGGGGACGCTGACGGGCTATTTGGGCATGGGCATCAGGTGAACGGGGTTGAGTCGCACATACCAGGGAAAGGGGCGACTTTGCAGAAGTTCCCACTTTTCTCGATAGACTTCGGCCTGGAGATGATAGTCGTGGGGAGATTGCGGCGGGCTGTGCAGCTTGATGTAAACGCTGACTTTGTGCTGCGTTTCGGTAATCATGGCGAGCCAACCGGGAAAGGTGTTGCTCTGGTTGCCCTGGCGCAAAAACTCGATATGGTGTGCCCGTAGCCCCACCCACGATAGGTCGGAAGGCAGGGGGTCGATGACTTCTAAGCGGCAGTTCCAGTCGATCGCTTCTAGATGGGTGTCACCCACGGGACGGGCACGCGAAAAGTTTTTGCATTCGGTGACTTGGGCGACCTCATAGGTGGGGGGACGCTGAAAGATGTCTTCCTTGGTGCCATTCGCCAAAATCTGTCCCTGGGACAACACGAGTAAGTTGGGACAGAGACGATAGGCTTCTTCAAGTTTGTGGGTAATGAAGAGGGTCACGCCTTGATAACTCCCCAGGACTTCGACCAGCAGCTTTTCGATGTGGCTGCGGAGGTAGGTGTCGAGGGCGGAGAGGGGCTCATCCATCAGTAAAATATCGGGGCGAATGGCGAGGGCGCGGGCGAGGGCGACGCGCTGTTGCTGACCGCCGGAAAGTTGGTGGGGATAGCGATCGCCTAACCCCGACAAGCCCATCCGGTCGAGATATTGCACTACTTCTGCGGCTCGCTGTGACTGGGGGACCTCGCGCATGCCAAAGGCGATATTTTGCGCCGTGGTGAGATGGGGAAACAGGGCGTAATTTTGAAATACCAGGCCGATTTTGCGATCGCGGCACGGCACGTTAATGTGCTTCTGGTCGTCGAATAGAACCCGGCCATTCAGCACAATGCGCCCGTGGGAGGGGGTTTCTAACCCGGCGATGCAGCGCAGGGTCATACTCTTGCCGGAACCGGAAGCGCCCAGTAACCCCAAGGGTTCATTCGTGGCTCGAAAGCGCACCTTGAGGTGAAACCCTGACACCGGTTTTTCGAGTTTGACCACCAGCTCTGCCGGGGGCGAATCGGTGGCTGGGGCTAAATCGGGTAGTGGTTGGGGCTGTGTCTGGGTCGCCTCCAGCGGCGAGGGGGCAAGTTCTGGCGAGTAGACGGAGGGGTGGCCTATTTCAGGTGATGACAGGGGGGCAGGGCTGCCAGGGGGAGGGGCGGCGACGGGGGGAGGAGCAATGGCCAGGGGGGAACGAGAAGGTCTGGTGAAGGACATGAGGGGCGATCGCCCCTCACCCCGCAAAGCAGCAGGGATGAGGCCAAACTGCTGACTGCGAAAGGTGCCGAAATAGAGCCAGTTAAAGGCGCGCTGCACGAGGTCATGGGCGAGGGTTGGTTGGGGCGATCGAGGGCTGCTGCCGTAGTTGATGCCCGCGATGACCAACAGGGAGACGGCGACCATCAGCAACACCCAGGCCAAGGCGACCCCCATGCGCCCCGCTTCGGCGGCAAAAAAGATCGCGATGGGAATGGTCTGGGTGACCCCAGGAATGCTACCGCCAACCATCAGCGTCGCTCCAAATTCTCCCAGGGCACGGGCAAAGGCTAACACCGTGCCGGCCAGCACTCCCGGCCCGGCTAGCGGCAACAAAATTTGCCAAAAAATGCGCCATTCAGACGCTCCCAGGGTGCGAGCTGAACTGAGCAAGGTCAGGTCTACCTGTTCAAAGGCGCTGAGCACAGTTTTGTACATCAGCGGAAAGGCGACGATCGTGGCGGCGATCGCCGCTGCCGACCAAGTAAAGATAATCGTGATGCCCAACTGGTCGAGGAGCCGCCCCAGTGGACTATTTTTGCCCAGCAGCAACAGCAACAAAAAGCCGACCACCGTCGGCGGCAACACCAACGGCAGGGTCAGGATGCCGTCAATTACCCCTCGGGCGCGACCGCGATAGCTCATCATCCACCGGGCGATGACAATGCCCAAGCAGGCCGCCAGCAGGGTGGCGACCAAGGCAGTCTTGAGGGAAATCCAGAGCGGCGTTAAGTCAGCGGGCATAGCAGCAGAGAGCGACGGCAGCGTATCCGCAGGATCGGGCAAGGGGCATGATCCTGTTTGGGCAAAAACTATTCCGCCATGCCGAAGCCATAACCCTGGAAGATGGAAACCGCTGTTTCGCTGGTCAAGAAATCCACAAAATCTTGTGCCGCCTCAGCCTGTTCGCTGTCTTGCACGACCGCGATCGGATAAATGATGGGGGCATGGGTCTCCGCTGGGGCCGTCGCGATGACCTGCACCTGGTCAGAACCTTGAGCATCGGTGGCGTATACCAATCCCGCATCCACGTTGCCCGTTTCGACATAAGACAACACTTGGCGGACATCCTTGCTATACACCAGCTTGGGTTGAATGCTCTCAAACAAATTGAGCGACGTCAGTACTTCTTTGGCATAGCCACCAGCCGGTACGCTCTCCGGTTCGCCGATCGCCACCTTACTGACGGTGTCGGTCGCAAAATCCTTAAAATCAGCGATGTCAGCTTTATCAGTCGGCACGATCAACACCATCGTGTTTTGCAGCAGGTCGAGGCGAGAGTCGGGCAAAATCTCGCCTTTGGTTTCCAAGTCATCCAGGTGTTTTTTGGACGCTGAGAGAAAGACATCGGCAGGAGCCCCCTGGGCGATTTGCTGGGCCAGCGAGCCAGACGAGCCAAAATTGTAGGTCAGTGTGACGTTGGGGGCGACTTCTTCATAGGCGGCCTGGACGTCTTTCATCGCGTCTTGCACACTTGCCGCCACAGAGATCGTGAGTTCGACGGGCTCATCAGTGGCTACCGTTTCGGCTTCGGGGGTGGAGACGGACGGGGGGGTGGTTTGCCCACAGGCGATCGCGCCGAGACAGGCCGTTAAGGCGAAGAGCGAGGAAAAGTGTCGTCTATTCATAAAGGGGGCATCCTTGTTGAGAAAACCTTAGAACCTTGGGAGGTTTTGAGACGTAAGGAAAAGGCGGTTGGTAGAATCGAACCGAATACCTGAGCTGTACCAACTTAGTTGGTAGTTTATGTCGATGCCTAGAAAAGATCAAGGTTGGATTACTTTTCAAGCTTCTCCAGAGGAACGCGAAATCCTAGAAACCTATTGCCAGCAAACCCAACGGTCCAAAACTGAAGTGTTGCGAGCACTGGTGCGGCAGTTGGCGGCTCAGGAAGGCTTGAATGCGGCTCCTGTGGCTCCGTCCATCGCTCCGGCTAGGACCCCGGAACTGCCCTCAAGTAGGCCACTGCCGTTTCAAGTGAGTGCTCGCAACCTGTTGCCCGGTCGCATTACCAACCTGCAGCACGATGGCATCAATACCGAAGTCACCCTCGAAGTGGCTCCGCAAGCGGAAATCACCTCCGTGATCACCTCCACCTCTGCCCAGCGGTTGGGGCTTATGGTTGGTAAATGGGTATTTGCGATGGTGAAGTCGAGCAATGTCATGATTGCCACGGGCGCGGAGTTGCAGTCGGTTGCTGATATCGCCCCTAACTGAATTTTTAAAACAGCCTAGTCTCCCGTGACGTGTAGGGTGTGGCGCTCAGTCTGCAACATCGTGGCGATCGCGGGGGGATAGAGTTCTGCCTCTGATGGATCGAGACTGGCGATCGGCGACATAAATGTGTAGTCAGGATCGCATTCTCCTGTGTCATAGACCTGCACCACCCATTTGTCGGGTAACCCTTCGACCCCAATCTCGACGACGTACCAACTTTCGCCGATTGAGCGATTATTGATGACCGTTAGCCACTCCTGGTCGCTGAGGGTAAGTTTCCATTCATCCATGACAAACTTGAGGGCTCTTGATTGAGCATCGTCGGGGGAAATTTCGAGGTGAGAGAGCATGACATTCTTCCAGGTGTGAGAGAACAACTACCCATCGCCAAAATGCTTGGAAGGGCGACTTTCAGGAATTTATAAGGGTAGGATTGAGCGATTTGGTATGAAGTGTATTCATTAAAGTTCTGCCAAAACTGTATAAACCAATTCCGTTGCTGGCTGTGTTGCTGCTTCTTCTAAAAACGCAACAAAATCATAAAAATATCGGCCTTGATTCTTTTTGAGGTGGCTAACAGATATTTATTTCTCCTAGTTTCTCAATATAAAATATTGCCTTTTTTTATAAGGGAATCGATCTTTGGTGTTCGCTGATACTAAGTGGATGATTTTTCGTTTGTATCTTGCTTCAAAGGTTAACCCTCCTGCAGCGGCATAGTTTGGTAGCTGGGCGTAATTAAACTAAGGAATCAGGATTTTATGAAATCCAAGTTTTGTCGGGCAGGCATCTTGCCTGCTCTTGGACAGCCGAGACGGCTGTCCACACTTAATTAAATTCCCATTCCTAACGGTGATTTTGGGGGTTTGGGGACTTTGCCCCCCCCTGCGACAAATAATTTGGCCTGTCTACTTTGATGAGATCCTCCTGTAGGGGGGCATGGCTGGAAATTGATGGTTTTGAAATCTTTTTTGTGTTCCGAGAGGGCCATCGATGAGCATCATCGTCGAAGTATTTCAATTTTGGAGAATGTTATGAAAGTTAGTGCCAGAAATGCCTTGAAGGGGACTGTTAAATCCCTGCTTCCAGGAATGGTTAACACTGAAGTTCTCATTGAAATTGCTCCTGGTTTTGAAGTCATTGCGGCGATTACAAAGGCCTCTGCAGAGCGATTGGGATTGGCGGTTGGAAGTTCGGCTTATGCTGTTGTCAAGGCCTCTGATGTGATGGTGGCGGTGGATTAACGCATCAGATTGGTGAGTAAGTTGGGGGGCGATCGCTCGTGGTTTCGCGATAGTGGCTTCAATCTTGTGACCGCCGTGATAAAGCCTCTATCCACTTTTGATCGGCTCCCGGCCACTGGTTAAGGGCCTTTTGGGTGGCAACTTTGGTGAAAATAATCGCTTGATTTATGCCTCTTTGTTACAGTGATCTCCGATCGCCTGAGGAGTTTAGCTATGATCTGAGATAGAACAGAGTGCTGCGATCGCTGCAAACGATACGTTGAATTCGGATGGCTCTGTCTATGTCTTGAGTAAATCCATGAAAGCTCTTGTCAACAAAACTGATCAGCTTGATACCCGGATCTCGCTGCAACGGGAAAATCAAGCTTTGAAAGCGGAAAATTTGCGCTTAAAAGCAGAAGTTGAGCGGCTACAACACATCATCCATCAGTTGGAATTGCTCTTGAGACGCCACTGGTAACGATGCTCTGAGACTGGGTAGGGCTTGACTGAGTAAGTAGATAGGCTTAATTTTTGTAGATGTGTTAGCGCCAGCGTAACGCATCAAATCCCTGTGGAATGGTGCGTTACGGCTTCGCCTAACAGCACCCTACAACATTGTTTGTTGATGTCCACCTGCTTAGTTGGTGCTGCGGACGCTGCGCGTGTCATCGTCGTAGGGGATGTGGGAGTTGATGGCAAAGCGATCGCCATTTGGCTACAGGTTTAATCCCTGAGTCGGATTTGTAGACGCCGCTGGCCGGTCAGACGGGGCGGTTATCTGTGGAAGAGGGAGATTGGGGACTGCTGTGATTTTTATGGTAAATAGATTTTTATCTCAGCAAGCGGCAGAGCGATCGCGCCCATTGTGGCCTCTATACAGCCACCGCTTACGAACTGACGAAAGCCGTCAGAGACCCCCGACCTGCCAAGACTCAGGACATATGATGAGTTGGAACGGTCTCAGACGAAAAGCGGACAAAGCTTTTAGGGGGTTGCGCAAAAATAGTGTCCCCAATCGTCGAGGATAGGCAATGCCAAACCCTTACAGAAAGCGTTTTTGTTTTGAGGATGTGGTTTAAGCGCAGGCTTCTCACTCCGGCAGTTTGTACTGGCTGACGATGCGCTTGGCGAACTCGGGGACGTGGGCGGCGAGCTTTTCGGGATAATGGCGCTTCACATACAAATAATTGCGGGTGAAGTGGGAGTCGATGGAAAAGCGGGCATACTCCAACCCTTTGGGGCCGATGCGCTCGATGACGACGCCCATCAGCTGAGCGGCCCACATCGGCAGGGTCACACCTTTGTCATAGGCGGGAATGCTCTGCTGTACGGCGGCATGGCGATCGCCCTGGGAATCCACCGGCTGGGTGTCGAGCTGATCCATCACGGTTTCCAGCATTTCTTGACCGCGATCGTTGCGCACAGTGATCCACTGCCAGCCAAAGGGCGCGCCCATGTAGCCCACCACAATGTCCGCCAGGCCATTCACATAGTCAAAGCAACTCATGCAGGACGGCGCGAACACGTCCTTGAGTTGATTGGTTTTGAGGCCAAAAAAGGGGACTTTTTCGATGGAGCCGTCTTCGTGTTTGAAATGCACCCGAAAGTCCTGCATGAACTCGTAGTGCACCACGGTTTCGGGTGAGCGGCTGGTGGTTTCGAGGAATTTTTGCAGACCGGCGCGGGTGACGTTATCGACGCAGGGAGTGCCGAGGACGTAGAGCTTTTCTAGCCCCAGTTCTTTTTCCACCGCCCGCAGGGCTTGAATCTGGCAACCGACGCCAATCACCAGCAGCCGCTTCATGCCGGACTGCTCGACTTGCTCCAGTACAGAAAGGTTCGGCGACAAGGTGGGCTTGTTGACCCGAGCCGCCAAAATTTCTTCCGGGGTAGTGGCGATGACGGGTTTCGGCTGAAAGCGATCGGCTTCCGTATTTTGGACGCAGACGACGCCTTCGACCTGGCCCTGGGTCAGCATGGCGATCGCGATGGAACTGACGATCCCGGTCCACTGGGCACCCTCAATGGGTTCCTTTTTGCGCGCCGCCATCATGTCCTGGTGCACGCCAAAATATTGCTCGGTCTCATCCTCTAAATGGCGATCGCGTCCGTGGGTCTGGGTTTCGAGTTCTGGAAACTGCTGATTGAGAAACGCGCAGGCTTCTTTCACATAGTGAATGTAATAGGTGTCGCAGAGGCCACATTCGCTACAGAGTTCTTTGGCCGGACGCCGAGCACCAGGGCGGAGGGCTTTGGCTTTTTTATGGGCAGACTGAGCCAACGTCATGAGGTTTAAAAAAGATTCAAAAAGCGTCTGACAACCACCATACCGCAGGGGTTTGACCGTTTCTCTTTTGGAGTAGAAATGTAAAGAAATGCTGCGATCGCTGCTAGTGAATGAAGGATGAGGACTTGATCCGTACTGAGTCAGGGGGATTGGAGCGATCGTGGCGTCACGGTGGAGCACTTTCTTGAGAAATTTTCTGCTGGTACTTAAGCACCAAAAATCTAGACTATGCTTAGTTTTGAGTTCCCGTGATTTGAGAGCCTGTTTTAACAGAACCCTGGGAAATCTAGATGAAGAAGAGGAGTGTGGAACTACAGGGCAGTTGCCTCAACTGACTGAAACTGTCGTTATTCTGTTAGTGGTGTCACCCCTCTTGACTGTGACCATGCCTGCTGGTGTGCGTGTCACTCTCTGGCACGAGATCAGCGGCCTCTGCGTTTGTCGGCAGCTTTACCGGACAGGGCTACTGAATGATTTGCTGTTTGAACCCCCATTGTCCTCATCCTTTGAACCGTGACACGGTCCAAACGTGTCGGAGTTGTGGCAAGCCGTTGGTCAAAATGCTGCGGGGTCGCTATCAACCGCAAAAAATGATTGGTCGGGGGGGCTTTGGCCGGACTTATCTAGCCCTGGACAGCGATCGCCTCAACGCACCCTGTGTGATCAAACAATTTGCCCCCCAAACCAAAGGCACCAAAGCCTTTAATAAAGCGGTCGAACTGTTTAACCAGGAGGCGGTGCGGCTACACGATTTGGGCGAGCATGTCCAAATTCCGGCATTGCTGGCTTATTTTGAGCAAGACCACTTTCTGTACCTGGTGCAGCAATTTATCGACGGCAAGACCCTCATTCAGGAAGTGCTCGAAGAAGGGCCAATGGATGAGAATAGCGTTCGCCACTTACTGCTCGACATCTTGCCCGTGCTGGATTTTATCCATCGGCACAACGTCATTCACCGAGACATTACCCCCACTAACCTGATTCGTCGGGATACCGATCGCCGCCTGTTTTTGATTGATTTTGGGGTGGCCAAGCATTTTGGCGAAGCGCTGTCCGAATCGCCAGGCACACGGATTGGCACGGAAGGGTACGCCCCCATTGAGCAATTGCGGGGGGGACAGGCATATCCCTGTAGTGATCTTTACAGTTTGGGAGCGACCTGTTTGCATCTGTTGACTGGGCGTAAACCTGAAAATCTGTATGACCACATGGCAGGCAAGTGGCGCTGGCAAGAAACCCTGGCCCAACAAAGTCGCTCCATCAGTCCGGAGTTGGCGGCAGTGTTAGATCGCCTGGTGTTGGATGCGGTGGGCGATCGCTTTCCGACAGCTCAGGCGGTTTTGCAGACACTGGATTCGCTACCGACCTTTCGCGGTAATGTGCCCGGTTGGGTGCGACAACATCCCCAGGGGAGCTTGATTACCACGGCGAGCGAGGCAGTCGCTACGCAGGTAAACACTCAAGTGGAGACCGAAGTGCCCCGGACGACGCCCCCCCCCGAACCTCCGGTGCCCGTGTCGGTGGCCGTGCAACCGCCGCCGCCGCCGCTCCCCATGCCAGAACCGTCGCCTGCCATCGTGGCGATGTCGTCTGCGGCGACCGTCTCGAATGGACAACTGGCAGAACCGGCAGATTGGCAATGTGTGCGGGTGCTAACGGGGCATCAGTCGTGGGTGACGGCAGTGGCCTTTAATCCGCGATCGGCCACGTTGGTCAGTGGCAGTTTGGATGACACGATCAAAGTGTGGGATTTGCAAACCGGAGCTGAAATCAACACTCTGCAAGGCCATCCGCGCGGGGTGAACGACTTGCGAATCAGCACCAAAGGGCAAGTCTTAGTCAGTTGTGGGGATGATGGCACGGTCAAAGTGTGGAACCTCACTGCGGGGCGCTTAATTCACACCTTAGAAGGCCATGCGCGGGACGTGACGAGTGTCACCATTGGTCACCAGGGCTGGATTCTCGCTAGCGGCAGTAAGGACAAAACCATCAAGCTCTGGAAATTGGATAAGGGCACGGCGATTCGGACGCTGCTGGGGTCGCCAGCGGCGGTGCGGGCGGTGGCGATGATGCCCGACGAATCGACTTTGTTTAGCGGTGGGTTAGACAACAAAATTCGGCTGTGGGATCTCAAAACGGGGGAGATGGTGCGCTTCTTTTCGGGGCATGTGAGTCCCATTAACGATGTCGCCGTTAGCGGCGATGGGCTGTTTGTGGTCAGCGCCAGTAAAGATAAAACTTTGGTGGTGTGGAGTGTGGGTACCGGCTCGATCATTCATGTATTGAAGGGCCACAACAAAGAGGTGAATTCGGTGGAGATCGCTCCGGATAATCGCACCATCGTTAGCGGCAGCAGCGATCGCACCATCAAAGTCTGGGATGCCCGCACCGGAGAGTTGCGGCACACGCTGCTGGGGCATGGCCATATCGTGAATGCGATCGCCATTCACCGGACTGGTCGCTTGATTGCTAGTGCCAGCGCTGACAAGACCCTGCGGGTGTGGCGATTGGGGTAGCGATCGACGGCTGGCATGGGGTTCTGGCGGTGAGGGTGGGTGGAGTTGGTGAGGGGGCTAGGGATTGGGGTCATCAGGCTAGTGCGGGCAGATTAATCTCGTCGGGTAGAAAAGAAACCCCTTACAATCACCCTATAGAGAATGCAGTGACTGGGCGGACGGGATGGATCGCGTTGCCAGAACCTCGCATCGGGATTTGAAACATTGCCGCATTCTGCATTCTCCCGCCAACGTTGTTTCTCTGAAATTTCATGGATTTTGCTCCTGCTCTTCCCACTTTTCTGGTCACTCTGCGCGAAGGTGTCGAGGCGGCGCTGGTGGTCGGCATTGTGCTGGCCTGCCTGAGCAAAGCCCAACAAAGTCAGCTCAACCGCTGGGTATATCTGGGCATTTTGGCGGGGCTACTGGGTAGCTTGCTGACGGGCATTCTCATTTTTAATAGTGTGGCCCAGGTCGAATACGCGCTGCCCAACCTGGAGCCCATTATCGAGCCGCTGTTTGACAGTTTGTTTTGCGCGGTTGCCATCATCATGCTGAGTTGGATGCTGCTGTGGATGACCCGGCAGGCGCGATCGCTCAAGGGGGAGATTGAGGGGGAGGTGATTGCGGCGATTCAAGAAAACGACGCAGCGGGCATCACCATCTTTAGTCTGGTGTGCATTGCGGTGCTGCGGGAGGGCATCGAGACGGTACTGTTTATCTTCACCAGCGTGCAGCAAAGTGGCATGGCTGCGATCGGGGCAGCGGGGGGCCTGATCGGCGCGACCCTGATTGGCCTGGCGCTCTTTAAGTGGGGAGCCCAGATCAACTTGAAGGTGTTCTTTCAAGTGATGGGGGTTTTGCTGTTGATGATTATTGGCGGTTTGGTGATTTCGTTCTTCCGCAATTTAGACGCGGCTTTCCTCGCCATCAGCAGTTTTGACCCGGTGAATGCGGACCTCTGCATTTCGCACGATTCTTGCATTCTGGGTCCCCAACTTTGGGACGCTCATACCGTTTTGCCAGACAAGCGGTTTCCGGGCATATTGCTCAAAACGCTGTTGGGTTATCGGGAACAGCTGTTTGCCGGACAGGCGTTGGCCTATGTGCTGTTTCTGTTGACGGTGGGGGGCACTTACTTCCGCAGTTTGGGGGGCGGTCCTCAATCGGCTCAAAAGTCTGCCTCTAGTTAATGAGGCGCGGCTAATTCGTGATGTCTGGGTTGTTGCCCGCGATCGCTCCCGTCGCGCTGATCATTTTGGTGGGGTTTATTGCTGGCCACACCCTGGCGATTGAGCGGCGATCGCTCACTCGCCTGAGTCTCTATGTGCTGCTGCCGGCGCTGATTGCCAGTAGTTTGTACGGCATTACCCTCACTGCCCAACGGGCGCTCTTGATTGTGCTGGGCTTCTGGTTGGTGTCGGCGCTGCTGTATGGCTTGGTGTACGGGGGCTGTCGGCTCTTAAAGGTCGGAGCCCTGCGCCAAAAAACGTTGCTAGCGACGACGCTGTTTGCCAACACGGGCAATCTGGGGCTGCCGTTTATCACCTTTGCGCTGGGCGAAACGGGACTGGAACGGGCGATCGTGTACCTCGTCAGTAGCAGCATTTTGCTGACTACCGTGGGGCCAACCTTACTCAGAGGGGAAGGGTTAGCGACGGGGCTACGGACGACGCTGCGGCTGCCGGTATTTTGGGCGCTGCTGGCGGGGCTGACGTTACAAATTTTGTCCCTACAGTTGCCGTTCCGGCTGGATGAGGGCTTGGATTGGTTGGGCAGTGCGGCGATTCCCGTGGCGCTGTTGACGCTAGGGATGCAGCTTGCCAAGACTCACTTTTATCTGGATCTCTCGGTGCTGGCGGCGGCCGGATTGCGGTTGGTGTTAGCGCCCGCGATCGCCCTCTCTGTGGGGATGACGATCGGGCTACAGGGACAGGATTTGCAAGTGCTGGTTTTGCAGGGCGCGATGCCCACTGCCGTCAATACGTTTATTTGGGTGACGGAGTTTGGTGGCGATGCGGATCTGGTAGCGCGGGCGATCGTTCTCTCGACGCTGCTGAGCTTTGTCACCCTGCCGAGCCTGCTGTGGGCGCTGCTCACTTTTAGTTGAGATTACACCGGCAAATTAAGTGTCTTAAGTTACAGAAAATACCCTGATTGTTTAAAGGCTGAAGTTGGCGATCGCGCAAAATTGTACCGACAAAAAATTGAAGCAAATTGCCCAGAATGATATCCGACTTATGAGAGAAAAATAAAAACAAGACTTATCCCAATCCACAGATTGTAAATAAGTTGCCAAACGTTAAGTTATCTATAGAACATTCCGCTTCAGTTACGGCGGATGTTGATGTCCACAAAGCAATTTGTCTGGTTGATGCCAACACATTGCTGCTGTCAAATGGGAATTAAACATTATGACTAACGATCCGAATCAAACCGTCTACGAAAGCCAATTTGATCGTCAGTATGGCGAATTTGGCACTAAATTCGAATTTGGCTCTAACCCCAGTGCCGAACTTTGGAATGGTCGCTTGGCCATGATTGGTTTTCTGGGTGCCCTAGTGGTTGAATTGGTCACTGGTCAGGGCTTCTTTCACTGGCTAGGCTTGTTCTAAAGTAACGATAAAATCCTCGCTGACTTAACTGTATTAGTTCTGGTCAGGGGTGCATCCCACTTTTACAAGGTTGTCTCCCTCATCCCCCGTCCCCTTCTCCCCTTGGGAGAAGGGGAGCCGGATTTCAAAGTCCCTCTCCCTCAGGGCTACTGTGTATACATAAGTCCTGAAACCCTTGTTGCCAGGGCTTTTCCCTCATCCCTCAACCCCTTCTCCCAAAGCGGGAGAAGGGGTTGAGGAAAGCCTTGTCTGGCCTCCCCCTCGCCCAATTTTGGGAGAGGGGGACTGAGGGGGTGAGGGCCGAGATGTGTGTGCACTGTAGCCCTCAGGGAGAGGGATTTAGGGTGAGGGTTACATAATTGGGATGCACCCTTTGGTCAGCGAGTCTATGAGTCAGTCTATAAACGAATAGGGAAACTTCACTGAAGTTTCCCTATTCGTTTCTTTTATGGATGTAACTGGGTGAATATGACTCACCTGACCAGGATTAAATAATGGTGTTGTCAGGGATTTGTGCATCTTTGAGAACCGTCACAATCCCACTGCGAATACAAAATCCGTTATCTTCGCGATCGCTTTCCTCAACTCGATCCTTATTCAAAATTTTGACATTACAGCCAATGCAGGCATTTTTATCCACAATGGCATTTTGAATCTCGGTGTTGGCCCCAACCCCCAGGGGAATTGTTGTGCGATTACACTCCACTCCCCGTTCAAAATCTTCTTGATAGTAATCAGCGCCCATTATTAAGCTGTTACTAATCGTGCAACCCGAATCAATGCGGGTACGAATACCAATGACAGAATTTGAAATGGTACATTCCTTTAAAATGCATCCCTCACTGATCATAGACTGAAAAATCTGACACTGGAGCTGCTTGGTGGGCGGCAAATAACGAGCCCGCGTATAAATTGGAGCTTTTTTGTCATAAAAACTAAAGGCCGGATTAGGCTGTTTTGCCAGGGCTAAATTGGCTTTGAAGAAAGCATCAATGGTCCCAATATCTTCCCAGTAGTCATTAAAAGGAAATGCCTGAATCTGGAAATCACGGGACGCATTGGGAATGATCTGCTTACCAAAATCATTTTGCGCCGGTTTTTGACTCAGTAAATTTATGAGCACCTCTTTCTTAAACAAATAGATGCCCATGGAGGCGATGTAAGGCTTAGCCTGAGCCTCACTCTCAGGTAATCCTAAGTTAGAGGTATCTACTCGCATCCGGTGCAGTTCTTCCCCTTCGGGTTTTTCGCTAAAGTCGTAGATGCGACCGTGCTGGTTGATTTTCATCAAGCCAAAACTAGAGGCCCGTTGCTCATCAATGGGCAATACCGACAATGTAATATCGGCATTCGTCTCTCGGTGGCGCTGCACAAAACCGTGATAATCCATGCGATAGAGATGATCGCCGGACAAAATCAGAAATTCATCGACATCGATTTCTTTGAGCAACCACAAATACTGACGAACGGCATCAGCCGTACCTTGAAACCATTCTTTATTTTCCGGCGTTTGTTGCGCCGCTAAGACTTCGACAAAGCCTTGCTGAAATGTTGAAAAACCGTAGGAACGAGAGATGTGTTGATTGAGGGAGGCCGAATTAAACTGAGTCAGAATATAAATTTTGGTGATATCTGAATTAATGCAATTACTAATCGGGATGTCGATTAGGCGATATTTTCCTGCTAATGGTACAGCGGGTTTGGCCCTAAACTTAGTGAGTGGATATAGGCGAGTTCCGGCTCCTCCTCCCAAAATAATTCCGAGTACTCTCTTCACAGCTTCTCCTTATGTTTGATGCTTACTTCTGTAGTATAAAGATCGCTTGCCAGCACGATTTGAAATACTTCTAAAATTTGAAGGCAGTTCAACCGATTCTCAACTCTGTTTAGGTCTGCTGATGGCCGATATCTGCTCAATAAATCAGTGGTGATCAGATAGCTAGACATTAACATCGGTTGCTGCCTCAAATCATTAAATCTTGTCTAACGAGTGGCGATCCTCAATTGCGATCTTCTTATGTCGCGACCTTTGTGACATGGATCTAAGGGTATAGTTTTAGGCGGTACAGCGATCGCGGCGGGCATGGCTAGAGGGTGATTAGCTAGCCAACGCTCATTGTCGAGGGAGGGTTTGGGGTGACCGATTGATAGAGCCTGGGAAGAAAAGGCTCACTATTTGCTGATGGAATGCCTATCAAAGGTTTGATGCTGTTCTTAAAAAATGTTTCTAATTTCTAATTCAGGCCACACTGGCAGCTTAGGCCCACTGTAAGTCGCTGTTGAAGCTGTTGTCTAGTGATTGGAAACCATTTATCCGCGATCGCAGGCTTCGACTCTGCGCACTTTTACGACGAAACATGGAAAGATTTGACGTTATCATCATTGGCGCTGGGCACAACGGTTTAGTCTGTGCCGCTTATCTGCTCAAAGCTGGCTATCGCGTCCTACTGCTGGAAAAACGCTCGGTTCCGGGTGGCGCTGCGACTACAGAAGAGGCTTTGCCGGAAACCGCTCCAGGCTTTAAGTTCAATTTGTGTGCGATCGATCACGAATTTATTCACCTCAGTCCTGTGGTCGAAGAGTTGCAATTGGAAAAATTTGGACTGGAATATCTCTACTGTGATCCTGTGGTTTTTTGCCCCCATCCGGACGGACGATTCTTTTTAGGGCAGCGCTCTGTAGACGAAACCTGTGCGAATATCGCTCGGTTTAATCCCCAAGAAGCGGAACGATATCGTCGTTTTATTGATTACTGGCAGCAAGTTATTAGTGGCTTGGTACCCATTTTTAACGCGCCACCCAAGTCAATTCTCAACATTTTGCGTAACTACGATCTGGACGCTTTGGAAGATATGTTAAGCGTCGTAGGTTCCCCCAATAAAGCATTGGATTTTCTCCGTACGATGCTGACCAGTGCCGAAGATTTGCTGGATGAGTGGTTTGAAGAACCGTGGCTCAAGGCTCCGCTGGCTCGGTTGGCCTCAGAACTGGGGTTGGCCCCTTCTCAAAAGAATCTGGCGATCGGAGCCATGATGATGGCGTTGCGGCATCACCCTGGCATGGCTCGTCCCAAAGGGGGGACTGGGGCGCTCATTGATGCCTTGCTCAAGCGGATTTTTCAGGATGGTGGCCAAGTCTTAACGGACCAAACTGTGGAGCGAGTCCTGGTGGATAAGGGGCGCGCGATCGGGGTGCAAGTCGCGGGGGGACGAGAATATCGGGCTACCCACGGGGTGATCTCCAACCTTGATGCGAAAAGGCTGTTTTTAGACCTGATGGAGCCGGGGGCGGTGGATGCGGCGGATAGTAAGCTGCGCGATCGCCTCGATAAACGCATCATCAACAATAATGAGAGCTTGCTCAAAATTGACTGTGCTCTATCAGAACCCCTACGGTTTGAGCACCACGAGCATCGCGATGAGTACTTGATAGGTTCGGTGTTAATTGCGGACTCGGTCGAGCAGGTAGAAACGGCCCACCACGAAGCCGCTCGGGGTCGCATTCCCGATCAGGACCCGTCGATGTATGTGGTGATGCCGACGCAGCTTGATCCGTCGATGGCCCCGGAGGGCAAGCACACGCTGTGGATTGAATTTTTTGCGCCTTACCAAATTGCCGGGGCGGAGGGCACCGGCTTCAATGGCACTGGCTGGACGGAGGACTTGAAACAACAGGTGGGCGATCGCGTGCTCAATAAACTGGCTGACTATTCCCCTAATCTTAAAGACTCCATTATCGCTCGCCGCATCGAAAGCCCGGCGGAACTGGGTCAGCGCCTCGGAGCCTATCGCGGCAACTACTACCATGTCGATATGTCGCTTGAGCAAATGGTCTTTTTGCGTCCCCTGCCTGAGATCGCTAACTATCAAACGCCGATTAAAGGCCTGTATCTTACCGGGGCCGGCACCCATCCTGGCGGGTCCATTTCAGGTATGCCCGGACGCAACTGCGCCAACGCCTTTTTGGCGTCACAACGGGGGCTAGGTAAAGTTTTGAGCGAGATGCGGCAGTATGTGGGAGGCATCCTCTTTAGCTAATGGCTCCCGCTGGCTCTCGCTCAATTTTTGTAGCGCAAATGGGAGAACACTATGCAACGAGTGCTGATTATTGGTGGTTGTGGACGCATTGGCGGCAACATTGCCAAGGATATTTTGGCTCATACCGATGCCGAGGTCACAATCACCGGACGCAATCCGCAACTGGGCATGCAAGCCCTGGAACAACTGGGGTCAGCCGTACAGTTCCAAGCACTCGATTTGGCGAATCAGCCGCGACTCAGTGAGGTCATTGGCAAGGCCGATCTGGTGGTGCATGCCGCTGGACCATTCCACTATCGGGATGCCCAGGTGCTCCGCACCTGTATTCAGCAGGGGGTGAATTATGTGGATGTCAGTGATGAGCGCAGTTTTACGCGCAAGGCGCTGGCGATGAGTGACGAGGCGAAAGCCGCCGGGGTCACCGCCATTATCAATTCGGGAGTCTTTCCGGGCATTTCGAACAGTATGGTGCGCAAAGGCGTGGAATCTTTGGAACAGGCTGAGTCCATTCAACTGAGCTACATTGTTGCGGGGTCTGGCGGGGCGGGCGTGACGGTGATGCGCACGACCTTTCTGGGCCTGCAGCGACCTTTTGAGGCGTGGGTGGAGGGGCGTTGGCAACCCATCAAACCTTATAGCGCGCGGGAGCAGCTCACCTTTCCGCAACCCTATGGCAAGGCCAATGTGTATTGGTATGACATGCCTGAGGCCATCACGTTGCAGGAGACGTTTCCGGTGCAAAGTGTGATCACGAAGTTTGGCGTGGTGCCGGATTTTTACAACCATGCGACCTGGACGATGGCCCATTGGCTGCCCCCAGCGGTGTTGCGGAGTCGGCAAACGGTGGAGTTTTTGGCGCGGGTGAGTCACTTGATGACGGATGTGAGCGATCGCTTTAGTGGCACCGGGGTCGCGATACGATGCGATGTGAAAGGGGTGAAGTCGGGAGCGGCGGCTCACTATGTCAGCTCGTTTGTGCATGAGAGTGCCGCGATCGCCACCGGCCTCGGAACGGGCAGCCTTGCCGCACTGCTGCTAGCGGGCCATATTGATCAGCCGGGGGTCTACCCAGTCGAGCAAATTGTGACGACGCCCCAATTTATGGCCACCCTGGAATCCCGCAATCTGCAGATTCAAGAAGATCTGCCCACTGCCTCTGCGGCGGCTCCTGGGTAATCGGGGTGCGGGACCGGCAGGGGGCTTCACAAGAACTCGATGGCTTACGATGAGGGAGACAGTGGTCAGGTAAACAGCGATCGCCATGATTGAGCCAGCTCTGGACTATGCCCTTCGCAATAGCGATAAATTTGTCGATGCGTTCCAGCGGCATTTGCTGTTGGTGGCGCTGCCGCTGCTGATTGGCATTGTGGTGGGATTGCCGCTGGGGCTGTGGAGTGCGCGATCCAAAACGGTGTCGACGGTGGTGATTAACGGATTCAACGCGCTGCGGGTGATTCCCAGTTTAGCGGTGCTATTTTTGGCGATTCCGGTGCTGGGGCTGAGCTTTGCGTCGGCGGCGATCGCCCTCACCCTGTTGGCCATGCCGCCTATCCTCATCAGTACCGATGTGGCCTTTCGCACCATTGATCCCGCCATTCGCGAAGCGGCGACGGGCATGGGCATGCCGAAGCCGCAAATCTTGAGACAGATTGAAATTCCGCTAGCCCTGCCGGTAATTATTGCCGGGATCAAAACCGCCACCGTCGAAGTGATTGCCAGCGCCACCCTTGCCGCCTTTGTCGGGGCGGGTGGTCTGGGAGATTTTATTGTGTTGGGGTTTGCGGCTTACGATCCGGCGATTTTGCTGGTGGGGGCGGTGCCGGTGGCGCTGCTGGCACTGCTGGCGGAAGTGAGTTTGAGTTGGACGCAGCGATCGCTGCAACCCCCGGCGCTATCTCGCTAGTTCTATAGCTCCAGGGAACTGCGAAGGTTAAACGGTAAGGTGACGGGGGTTCTCGCGTTGTCCTGATCTTCTCGCCAGTCAGGGCAGGTCGCCCCGGCTTGCCAGCCGTAAGGATGCATCGCACAAATCAGGGCGATGCGCTGGTCTTTTTGGGTGCCGTAGGCGTGGCCGTGGTAGTTGGCACAGCCGACACAGGCCGCTGGGCGCGAGGCGGACATTTCCGCAAAGCCGATTTGCGATCGCAAAATCTGGCGCTTCCGTAGTCCCTGATGCCAGCGCTGATAGGCCCGTTGGCGACAGCGATAATTTGCTCGAAAAAAGATGTCTCCCAGCTCAGCCATGTTCGCTTCCCCCATTCGCGGCTTACCTTTAAGCTAGCCTCAGGATGGGCAAATTTGCCGCGAAAACTCTAAGAAAACTCGATTTTATGGTGGGAATAGCAATGATCAGTAACACTTTGCAATACTTGGTCGTTTAGCCCAGCTTTTCGCCCGGATCCAGGCGGTTGCCATTGGCAAAGTCCCAGCCGGACTGAGACTTTTTGCCACTGGGTTTGACCGTGCGCAGCAAGAGCAGACCCTCCCCGGTTTGGACGATGGGGCCAAAATTTTTGGCGATCGCCACCACCGTTCCTGGCTCCCCGTCGGGGGAGAGGTCAGCAGTGAGCGATCGCAGCGGCTGCAACATTTCGGGTAACTGCGCCCAGTCGGCATCCCCCAGCGGCACCGTCGCTTCCACCTTCAAATCCTGATCGCGCAAGCGGGTGACGCAGTTGGGATAAAAGCCGCGAATCTGGTTGTGGAGGGCGATCGCCGGTTTACGCCAATCCAGGTGATAGTCTGCTTTTTGGATCAGGGGCGCGTAGGTGGCCTCGTCGTCGTTCTGGGGTTGGGGCTGCAGGGTGCCCGCGTCGAGCTGTTGAAGGGTTTTGGGCAGCAGGTCGGCGCTGATGGCGGCGAGGTCTTGGGCGAGATCGAGGGCGTTGTCCAGCAACGCGATCGGGCGCTTGCCTTCTAGCAAAATGGGGCCGGTGTCCATCCCGGCGTCCATCAGCATGGTGTCGATGCCGGTTTCCAGCTCCCCGTGATACAGACACCACTGAATCGGCGCGGCTCCGCGATATTTGGGCAACAGCGATCCGTGGGCGTTGACACAGCCCAGGCGGGGCATGTCGAGAATTTGGGGCGACAGAATTTGCCCATAAGCTACGACCACGAAAGTGTCCGCCTGTAATGCCGCCAGCTTTTCCAGGGTTGCCGCGTCTTTTTTGATGCGTTTGGGTTGCCAGACGGGTAGGTTGGCCTCGGTGGCGATCGCCTTCACTGGCGACGGCATCACCTGTTTGCCCCGACCCCGACGTTTGTCGGGTTGGGTGACCACGGCGGCAACCTCAAAGTCGGGATGGGCAATTAGGGTCGAGAGGCTGGGGACGGCGAATTGGGGAGTGCCGAGGAAGACGATGCGCATGGGATGGGGGAGTGTGAGGGTGGTTGGGTGGGGAGGGTATTGGGTTTTAGGGTATTGGTGGGTCGGGTTTGGGGGGCGGGGGCGGGCTTTCCCCACTCCTTATTCCCCTTGACCTAGTACCTAACCCCCAAACCTTCTCCCCTACGGCACGATCGCGATCGTAATCCGCCGATTGAGCTGCACGCTGCCGGTGCTGCCGAGGTTGCTGTTGCCGTAGCCGACGGGCACCCAGCGCAGGGGAGTCTCGCCGAGGCGTTGGGCCAGGTAGCGTTGGACGGCGATCGCTTGTTGATAGGACAGGTCGGTGGGGGTGGCGCTGTCGGTTTCGAGGTCGGTGTGGCTACCGATGACGATAGTGGCGTCGGGATAGCGGGCCACATCGGGCAAAATGCTGTCGAGCAGGGGTTGGGCATTGGGCCGGATCACCGCTTGGCCGGGGGCAAATAGCACATCGCTGGGCAATGTGACGCGAAAGGCGTTGACCTGAAAGAGGGGATCGGGCGTGGTGCCAAGGGCGGGTTGTAAGGCCGGGGCGGTGGTGTCGGACGATGCGGCTGGGGGCGCTGCCGTCGGTGGATTGAGACGGTTGTTGGCATTCTCGATGCGGTCTTCGAGGGGGGTTTCTACGGTGGGCAAGCCGAGTTGCTGCTCGATGGCGGAGGTGCGATCGCGCAGGCTCTGCAGTTCTCCCGTGAGGTCGTCGAGTTCGACGCTGACCTGCTCGCGTTGGGCGTCGGTCAGGGCGATGGGGCGGGGCGGCGGCGATGCGGCCAGGGGCGCAGAGGGATCGGCAGCGGCGGCGGGTGGGGCAGGAGCTACCGTGTCGCCGGTCCACCACGCTGGCAGGCTGCGCACTTTTTGCAAGAAGCGGGCGGTGCGGCGAGCCACGACTTCTTGCAGGGGCGGTTCGGGATTATTGGCGGGAAAGAACTCGGCCACTAGCACGCCAAACAGCCAGGCTCCGCCGATCCCCACTCCCAACAAGGTCCAGCGCAAAATCCAGGCGGACAGCGATCGCACCCCTTGCCAGCGACTGGCCTCAGGCACCTCTAATTGGGTCGGCGCGGTGGGCGACGACAGGTTGGGCGTGACGGGTTCCACCGGCGGCATCCCTGGTCGGGGCGGCGGATTGTTGAAGGGGGGAAGTTCAGTCATAGCGGCGAGGCGACGGGATTTTGAGGACATCCACTGAACGACAGTTGACGCGGTTGGAGACAGCGGCTCATCGCAGCAACCGGCGCACTCAGTATAGGGTAGCGGCGATCGCTGGGGTTCACGCAGACTCTCGCAGTGTTTTCGGAATTGTTTACGGCGTCGCAGGTACTGGCTCGGCAGGCACCGCGATGTCGTCAGGGTCGCGCCAGAAAACGAGGCGATCGCTGATGGGCTGCAACTCGGTGCCGGGGTAGTAGAACTTGAGGATGCGATCGCTGCTCCAGCCGAGATCCCCCAAATTGTAGGCTCCGGTTTGGCTCATGCCGACGCCATGGCCAAAGCCGCCGCCGATAAAGCGATAGCCCTGGAGTTGCGGTGCAGCGGCACCAGGCACCTCCTCGTATAGCCCAGCGGCGTAAAAGAGCAGGCTCAGGGGCGCTTCCACGGCGCGAATGACTTCGTCTTTTTGGAGGGTCACGACTCCAGCATCGGTGACGATTTCCAAGGTCTGCACCCGGCCCGATGGAGCCCGCTCGGTGACGACTAGCCGCTGCACCTCACTAAAGTTGGCGAGGGGATGATTGCGGTTTTGCAGGTAGGTTTTTAGATCTTGAGCAATTTTTTCTAAAGAGGCGTCCTCTTCCCATCGAAAGGTGTCCCAGGTTTCTTCGTTGAAGCCGGAATCCAGGGCCAGAAAGGCTTTCAGGTGGTTTTCGTCAGAGAGGGGCCGCGCGGCCAGATCCCAACGGTTCGCCACGGAATCCACCACCGGCTGCAGATAGGGGCGATCAGGGCCATTCCACACATGGCTAAAGGCGGCGGTGACGCCCCCCGCATTGGAGGAATAGAGGGCATCCACCAATTCGTCTTCGTAGGTGAGCACTAGCCCCTGAGTGGCGGCGATCGCGCGATCGGTCACATCCGCCGCGCCGGTAATGCCGCGATAGACCTGGCATTGGGTATCGGCGCAAAGTTCATAGTCGTCGACGGCAAAGCGGCGCAGGTTGCGCAGCACATAGGTCCGCGCCAAGATGGCCTGAGCTTCAATGGTAGTGGGCGGCGCGGCTAACCCGATTTCGTAGGGCACGACGCCGCGCAGATAGGTCTCAATGGGGACTTTATTGACCAGGGTGTAGGTGCCGTAGGCGTTGGGCTGCAGGCGCAAGTTGCCGCCATAGACCCGCACCGTTTCTTCTGCATCGCCGATTTTTTCGATCACGCGCACCCGCTGACTGCCCGTAGTGATGCTGAAGATGTCGCGGTTGTAGCGAAAGCCGTTGAAGATGGCCGCCGCTTTGGGCATATCCCGCAGCACTTGGCTATCGACGTAGACATTGTCGTGACCCGCTGCCTGCAAGTCTTTCAGCAGGAGCCGCCGGAGCAGGGGCGTACTGTAGACATCGCGTTTGGCCCACACCTGCCAGTCATCGGGCTGGGCGATTTCGGTTTCGATGCCGCGATCGCGCCACTGATTCGCGCTGTCTTCGGCGCTCTCAAAGCTGCGGTGGGTGCTCAATACGACTCGCTCGCTCAGGGCCGTGGTTTCCAGCGGGGTTGGCGTCGTGTCCAGCACTAGCTGATTGGTGGTCAGGGTTTCCAACTCCTCCCCGCTTTTGAACTGCACGGTGAGCTGATCCCCCCCCAGCGGTTCAATCACCAGGGTTTTGGCGTCATTGCGGCCAAACCGCTGCACGATCCCAATTTGCAGCAGGGGATTTTGGGGCTCTTGCGCGGCAGCCGGGGCAGGACTCAGTAAGTTGCCCAGCACCGTGATCCCCGCCGTTAGGATGAGGCCGGAGAGATGGTCAGTCGCCGAAAATTGCGATCGCAGTTGGCCCAACATGACTCGACTCATCGAAAAAACACTCCCCGCATTCTAGCGGAGCGATCGCGTAAATTTTTGCCCCCTTGCTGCCCGGCCCAAACTCATGACGACTACCGTAAAGATTAGTGCCAGCTTTTGGTCTATCTGAATTCATGCGTATCGAAGCGGTTCCCCTACAGCAAATTCGCCGCCCCCTGGACTGCCAACACGACCCCACCAAAATTGCGGATTTGATGGACTCCATCAGCGCCATCGGCCTGCAAGAACCTATCGACGTGTTAGAAGTCGAGGGCGAATTTTACGGATTTTCGGGCTGCCATCGGTTTGAAGCCTGTCGGCGGTTAGGGCACGAAACGATTCGCTGTCGAGTCCGTCGTGCCCCCCGCTCTGTGCTGAATTATCACCTCGCTTGATTTTTCGGCAATGGCCGGGGTCAATGAAGAAGCGACGACCCGTTGAACGAAGATGCCCATGCCGCGCGATCGCCCTCCCCCAACTGCCGACCCAGCAGCCACCGCTACCGCCACCCTGCGCACCCTGATGGCTACTGCTGCGATCCCCAGCTTTCGCGCCTTGGCCCGACAGGCCCAGGTGTCCGACTGGACCGTGCGGCAACTGCGGAGCGATCGCATCACCGCCATGCGCCTCGACCGGCTGCAAAAAATTGCCAGCGCCTTGGCCCTTTCCCTGCCGGACCTGCTGAGTCATTTTGGCGTAGTGGATGCGGGGCGATCGGCGGTGGAGAGCACTGCTCCTGACGAAACTGTCGCGGCACTACAGGCCGAATATCAGCGCCTGCAAGCCCAACTCCAGCAGCAAGAAGCGACCCTCCAGCAACAATTTCAGGCGGAAGCGCTGACGGTGCTGGAATCCTGGCTGCTACAGTGGCCCACCGTGACCCATGCCGTCGAAAAGAATCCGGATTTGCCCGCTAGCCGCCTGGTGCCTCTGGTGCAGCCGGTGCAAAACTTGCTGGCTCAGTGGGGTGTGGAGGCGATCGCCCCGGTGGGCGCAACAGTGCCCTTTGATCCCCATCTCCATCAACTCATGAATGGTGAGGCGGAACCCGGCAGCCCAGTGCGGGTACGCTATGCGGGCTATCGGCAAGGGGAGCGGTTGCTGCATCGGGCGCAGGTGAGCCCAGTGTGAGGGCGACTGGGGGCGGGGAATGTTGGCGGAGCCTGCCCGGAGGGCTTGGGTGGCAGGGGGTGTTTCAAAGGTTATGAATCAATGCCGGAGGGTGCGATCTGCGTAGCGATGCACCACCTTTAGGGGGGTGGAGATTGGATGAATGTCAAAATTGGGGGGAGTGATTTTGAGAGCTGTTAAACAGTTCAACTGGGGGCGGGAAACACGTCAATGTCAGTAACTAAAACTCCTTTCGTCTCGGTCATCGTTCCGGTGTACAACCAGGGGGCACAGTTGCAGCGGTGTTTGGCGGCGTTAGCTGCGCAGACTTACGAGCGATCGCGCTTTGAAATTATCGTGGTTGATAATGGCTCGGAGGATGCTGACGCGATCGCGGCTGCCGTTGCGCCCTACAGCAACGCCCGTCTGACGCTAGAAGCGACGCCCGGCTCCTATGCCGCCCGCAATCATGGCCTGACGCTGGCGCAGGGCGACATTCTCGCCTTTACCGATGCCGACTGCCTTCCAGCGACGGATTGGCTGGCGGAGGGCGTGCGGCAACTCACCCAACATCCCAATTGTGGGCAAGTAATTGGCGAAATTGAACTGTTTTTTGCCGACTGCACAAATCCGACCCCTGTCGAACTGTACGAGCAGATTACGGCGTTTCCTCAAGAACGCTTGCTTCAAGAACTGCACGGTGGGGCCACGGCCAATCTGTTGACCTGGCGCACAGTGATGGAAGTGGTTGGCCCGTTTGATCCTCAGCTCAAATCCAATGGCGATCTGGAATGGGGGCAGCGGGTACATGCCCACGGCTATCCCCAGATTTACGCGGCCTCGGTCCGGGTGCTGCACCCGGCGCGATCGTCCTGGTCCGGGCTGGCTGTGCGAACCAGGCGATTGGTGGGCGGTCAGTATGAGCGCCAACTGAAAGCCGCGATGACGCCCTGGCAACGGCAGCAAGTTTTTTGGCAGAATTTTTTGTTTAATCTCATGCCGCCCGTGTTTTTTACCGTGCAGGTGTTGCGCGATCGCCGCTTGCGGAGCCTGAACCAAAAGCTGCAGGTATCAGGCGTGATGCTGGTCGTCCGAGCCATCAGCGCTTGGGAAATGCTGCGCCTCAAAGCAGGGGCCGTATCCAGCCGTGAGTGAGCGTCCTGAGACTCCTGGTCGAGCGTGGGATAATGAAGTCGAGGGGGTGCGAGCAAAATCTTTCTGGTGCGAGCAGATGCAACCGGCTGAAGGGTCGCCCTTACGGAAAATTATCCATGTCGACATGGATGCATTTTATGCCTCGGTAGAGCAGCGGGACGAGCCGGCCTATCGCGGCAAGCCGATTGTGGTCGGGGGCACCCCAGAACAGCGGGGAGCGGTGGCCGCCGCCAGTTACGAAGCCCGTAAGTTTGGCATTCACTCAGCCCTGCCTGCCCGCGTTGCTCGTCAGCGCTGTCCCCATGTGATTTTTGTCACCCCTCGGTTCGACGTTTATCGAGAGGTCTCGCAGCAGGTCAGGGCCATTTTTGCCCGCTACACTGACCTGGTTGAACCCCTCTCGCTAGATGAAGCCTATTTGGATGTCACCGAAAATTTGGTTGGTGAGCGCTCGGCGATCGCGATCGCTCAGGCAATTCGGCGCGACATCCACCAGACCACTCAACTCACTGCCTCCGCCGGGGTGTCGGTCAACAAGTTTTTAGCCAAGGTCGCCTCCGGCATGGACAAGCCCGATGGCCTCTATGTGATCCGCCCCGAGCAAGCGGCTGCGTTTGTCGAAACCCTGCCAATCGAAAAGTTTCACGGCATCGGCCAGGTGACGGCTCGCAAAATGCGGGAATTGGGCATCACGACTGGCGCTGACCTCAAGCAGTGGTCTGAGGCTGACCTGATGCAGAAGTTTGGCAAGGTCGGGCGCTTTTACTATCGGGTGGCTCGTGGGCAGGACGATCGCCCCGTCAATCCCAATCGCACTCGTAAATCGATTGGGGCCGAAAAATCGTTTGCCCCCGACCTGGACACGCGATCGCAGATGGAGTCCGCCCTAATCCAAATTGCCCAGCGCGTCGGTCAGCGCGTGCAGGAACAGCGCCGTGGCGGCTACACCCTGACCCTCAAAGTGAAATACAGCGACTATCGGCAGGTGACCCGCAGCCACACTCAGTCCCATCCCCTGCGCGCCCCGAGTGACATTTGGACCCTGGGGCGATCGATGCTGCACGAACATGTTGAAGCTCACGAAAAGGTTCGCTTGCTGGGGCTGGCGCTTTCTAACCTGGAACCCCTGCCCTCTGAGGGGCAGTTCATTCAGCTAGCTCTGGATTTAGATGGGGTTGAACAACATTAACGAATTTGACCGATGAGCTAACAAGAATTTACAAGATAGTTTTTAAGCTACTATGCAAACTTTCGAGTTCATTCACCAGTTGTAGCTCTCGCTGGTACTCTTCTCGCAGGAGCTTGACGTAGCGATCGCGCTCCTCAATGGACTGCACCCGCCCCAGCATATGAATGGCAAGATTCATATTTGACAGAGGCTCCCGCAACTGTTTTGAAATGCGTCCCATCGCCGCAATGGCATACATCACTTTGCTAGAAATTTCAGGTCGGGGGGGGGGCTGTGGAGGATCGGAAAACAAAACCGCCGAGTTATCTAGCATCTCGTTGTTGGGCACAAAAGGCTCTGGCTGCAACGCCTTGAGTGACGACTCAGGATGCCGACGTTGGGGATGGCTGGATAAGTGCTGGAGTCGGGCCTGTTCTTGATCCGTCTGCGTACTTACGACATACTGTTCGCGAATTTTGTTAATCAGTGCGGCTAAGCCGGGCTGGGCAATACTGGCTTCGGTCAAGTTGAGAACCAGCGGCTCATCATTAGAGCTGAGTGGATTGTCCATGGCAGGCAATAAAACAATGGGTAGCCCCGTGGCTTTCAATGACCCGAGTAAATATTCGGTAGTCCAAGGATCTGCTTGCTCAGAAGTATCTTCTAAAACAATCAAATCGGCTTGTTGAAAGTTTTTGATGTTTTTGGGGCTAATTTGCCGCAGATTAGCTGTGACCAGTTGGACCGTTCTATCCAAATTGAGGGCTTTGGAAAGTCTTTCTTGCTGCAACGAATTTTCGGCAATGATTAAAACCCTCTGCATAGTAGATACCTGACCCGTGTGTAGTGCTTATCCGCCGATAGCCAGAAGAAGTTTGTCCTGAATGACGACCTTCGCTCAATCAAATAATCTTTGGGGCGATGAATAAGGCAAGCGTTTTTAATCCCTATTCTGTCAAAGATTAACAATTATGGAATAAAAACGGCAAAGTTCTCCAAACACCAACTATTAGGCGATTGTGATAGTGCCCCGAGGGGTCTAACCCCTCGGGGCACAAAAGAAAGTTGATCTGAACAACCCTGGCTTAAAGGGGATGCAGTCCAGAAAATTGCGTCGCCGTAGGCAATAATGGATGAGATTTTGATTGGCAAAGGTTTTATCGATGCCTATCGTAAGAAAGCCGCTTCGAGTTGCTGATGACTGGATCCTGCTAGGTGAAGAGGCTGGGCTTCTCTGGGCAATTACGATTTTGCGATACAACTTTACTATCTTGAAGAGAGTCGAAGATAGGCAGGAAATTTGCTATTTACGAGGATTAAGCCTGCTTTTCTGTAGAAGTAATGTGGCAAGCAACGGTTATCGCTGCTTGAGTACCATTTGCGGCCAAGTCGGTGGATATAAACAAACGATGTTGTAGGGTGCTGTTAGGCGAAGCCGTAACGCACCATTCCACAGGGATCTGATGCGTTACGCAGGCGCTAACACATCCTACAAATAATTAAGCCCATCTACTTAATAGGGAGGCGATTTAGTCAGATTGTCAGCTTGAATAGCTGCCCCGATCGCGATCAATCTTGACTCCTACGGGGCCGAATCTGGTCTGTCGGTCTCTGGCCAAAGTTCATTGATTTCAGCAGTCTGATGATGGGCCGCAAAGGATTCCCAGAGCAGGCCGTTGCAATCAATGTCAGTGGTAAAAGCGGCTGCCGCATCATCTTCCCAACCGAGGTGGCGGAGTTCTCCTGGCTGCCCCTGGGGGACCTGACGCACAGAAAAGTTGAGGCGGTCCGTACGCCACAGGGCATATTCACCCGGAATGACGACACAGGGGGCGGCCCCCAGGCGATGGGAATAATCTGTAACTGTCGCGTCGATATCGTGGGTGGCGATCGCAATATGGAATCGTTTCATGGCTTCAATCCAGCAGAAATCTCTGGCTGGGGTAAAAGGGGGCGTGCGTGTGGGCGCGGCAAAACATCGTGGAGCGTAAAGGTAGAACTTTAGCCGGGACTTGTCTCACGAGCTAGGGTAGGCTGTTTGGCATTGGCGGTTACGGCTCCCGGATAGGAAAGATCTAACACCACCACTTCCGTTTCTGCCCGAAAGGGACCATGCACCTCACCGGGGGGACGACTGGCATAGTCTCCGGCTTCGAGCCAGCGATCGCACGCCTGATCGTAAAGCCGACCCGACACAATAAAGATTTCTTCCGGAAAATCATGGACTTGAGGCCCAAAATCAGTCGTGTCGGCTCCTGCTTTAAAGCGGGTCAGCCGGGTGAAATCTCCCGTAGCTTCGTCAATCGCGAGCAAGAGTTGCTCAACCAGTCCGCCCGTACCTTCGACCACTGTCCAGTGGTGAGCCTGCTCGGCCCTCAAGGGGTTCCAATAGGGTGTGGTGGTTTTCGCCATGGGTCAAGTTCCTCCGAACGGGCGGCACCGGTCAGCTCTACGAGCCGCGACAGCTAAAGTGCAGGTATAAATAGCCGCCTTTGTTGCCCTGGGGCGTGTCCGATGCGAGCTGGCAGAGCGAGGGTGTGGCGGTAATCAGCGGGTCAGCGGGATCAATTTCCGAGCGAATCACCCAGAGATCCATCGGTTGGGTAAATTGGCTCACCATGTGGGCAAAACTCTTGGTCACGGGTTGCTCCACCCCATACCCTTGTTTGATGGCGAAAAAAACAGGGGGCGTCTGCCAGCCGCTGTGGCTGTCGTCGGGCGGAAAGTGGCGCTCGATTTCCCAGCCGAGGCTAAGAAACTTGGCCCCAATGACGGTGGGTTCTGCAAAGATTTTTTCGGTGGCGGCGATCGCGATGGGATGGGACGAATGCGCTTGCATGAAGGGTACAAACCGATCAGGCGCGTAGTACTTGGGAAAGGCCAGGTTATTCACAATCATCAAGGCGCTGAGCAGGCCAGCGACCCAGGTGATCTGTACAAACCGCCGCCCTGACATGCGCCGTTGGCTGAAAGGGATCGCCAGGCTCAAAGGCCCCTGGGGAGATCGCCCCTGCCAGTATTGAGCAAAAATGCCTCCCGCCAAAATCATCAGGGCTGGGTAATAGGTAAACATATACCGCAGCCCGCGCGTGATATCGGAGCCGTGACCGTAACAAATCAGGGCAAACAGACCCAACACCGCCAACCCAAAGCCCCCCATGATGACCATGCCGATCTGGCCTTCCGCATCGCGATTGAGGTGTTGTGCGCCGCGCACCATAGCGGGCACAAATTTAAGAATGAAAATCAGCGTCAGAACTATCGTGATGCCGATAAACCCAAAGTCGAGGGGCCGTTGAGCAAAAAAGTTGGCGGGGGTGACAAAACTGGTGATCATCGCCGCCAACGTTTGCGCGGCGGGATTAATAAATTTCATCAGAGAGGCGTCTTCTTCTCTGAGAAAGGTCGTTTGCGGACTGCCATAAAAATTGAGCAATATCGGCAACCAGGCCAGAACACTCAATGCCGTTGTTAGGGCGACGCCATATATAAGACGCCAGTAGGGACGCCACAACACCGAGACCCCCGAGCGGCGCGCTTGCTGGTAGGCGATCGCCGCTAACACGAGCCCCTGACCCGTAAAGGTCAGCGCCGAAAAGTAGTGGTTAGCAAACCCCAGCGCATTGACCAGAACCCACCCCAAGCCAACCTTCCAGCTCGGGGTTTGGCCTGCCATCACCGCGCGGGTGGCGATCGCAAAATAGCCTAGCGAGAGACTCATCAATGTGATCGCCAACCCATAATGTCGCGCCTCTTGCGACAAAAACAGGCTAAATGGCGACACCGCCACAAACGCCGCACTGAGCACACCCGCCAACCGCGATTGAAAGGTCTGCTGCGTCGCCCAATAGATTACTGGAATTGCCAGCGCGCCCCAAATTGCCGAGAACAAGCGAGCCACGGGCAAGGAGGCCGTTGCCCCAGCCGTCGAGAACAGATCCATCCAGCCGTGGGCCAGCATGAAATAGAGGGGCGGATGGTTATTTTCTTGCAGGAGAAATCGCGCTGAGTCTAAGGGCGTCGCGGCGGCATTCACCTGAATCGGTTGCAGCAGCGTATCCAAATCCACAATTTGATCAAGGGGCAACAAAAAGCTGCTGTTCCCCAAGCTAAAGATGACAGTGCTAACCTCATCCATCCAGGCGGTTTTGAGATCTAGGTGGGTCACTCTGAGGGCCAAGCCCACCAAAAATAAGCCCACCACCAGCACCCAAGTTCGCTGTTGGACTAGGGGCAACTGCTTCAACTTTTCTGGCGGACGCAACACTGAGTTCAAAGCCAATACCCCCTCATTGACGCATATGAATCAATTGTTAAATCATAGTATCTGCAAAAGGGGCGGTTCCTTGAGCAGCGGTGACAATAGCCAAGGCTAGCTCAGGTCGCTGGATCGGTACATTTTTCAGGCGCGCATCAATGGGCGATCGCTTAACCCATAAACCCAGGAAATTGAGGGCAATCTGCGATCGCCGCTCAGCCTCGCGGTTGAATTGAGTTTCAACCCCGGCGATGTGTTCTCGGTTGAGCTAGGTTAACAGTAGATTAATTTCGTGTTAAAACGTTGACCCCTGGCGATTGATTGCCCCGTCGCCAAGTTGTATGAACAGGAGCAGGCCCATGAAAACCGCTGTGAACTCGACCGTCGGTGTCCTCGCTGCGGAGGCTTTAAAAACCTGTATGACTAAGGCCGAACAATATGAGCAGGCCGTCATCCAAAATCAAGATCCTGAAGATCTGCACCAAATGCGCGTGCAATTGCGGCGCTTGAGGACGGCGATTCAGGTATTTGCTCCGAGCTTGCGGTTGCCGCCCAAGGCTCAAGAAGCACAGGTCGCCAAAGTGGCTCGACAGTTGGGCCAGCTCCGCGATCTGGATGTCATTGGCATGACCTTGCGCGATCAGTTTGTGCCGGATTTACCTGACGCCGAACGGGCATATCTAGAGCCGGTCATGAGCTATTTGGCTAAGCGGCAAAAAAAGGCCCATAAACAAGTCAAGAAAGCATTGAAGGGCGATCGCTACCACACCCTCAAGGCCAAGCTGCACAAATGGGCGGCATCTCCCGATTGCAACGCCACTGCGCGCTTGAGCATTGAAGCCGTCTTGCCGGATTTAATGATGCCGCTAGTCAGTCGGCTGTGGCTGCATCCTGGCTGGCTCATGGGCACTAAAGTCACCAAGGGAGCCTTTAAGCCCGACCCGCGCTTAACCAATGAACGGGTGGATGCGATCGTGGCGGATCAAAGTGAAACGCTGCATGGCTTGAGAAAGCAGGTGAAGCGCGTGCGGTATCAACTGAAGTTTGTGTCAGAGCATTATGGTGATCGCCTTGATAGCGACCTCCAACGATTTTCCGATCTGCAAGACTTGCTAGGCAGTTTGCAAGATAGTCTCGTGCTGGAGGCATTTTTGTCCGCTGCTTTACCCGATTGGCAGCGCCAGTTGCCCACGCTAAAGTCGCTACTGGTCGATAGTCGTCATCGGGCCTGGCAGCAGTGGCAAACCCACCAGGCATATTTTCTCGATGCCCAACATCGCGCAGCGCTGCGCCAGGTCTTGTTAACCCCTGGCCCGGACCAGCCCGAGTCGCCCCCGGTGAAGCCAGCGCCAGCGACTAAACAAGCTCCAGCAACCGCCAAAAAGCCAGCGTCAGCGACTAAGCAAGCTGCTGCAAACACCCAAAAAAGATCTTCGAAGACGTCTGCTGCGAACGGTTCAACGGCGTCCAAGTCCTCCACAACGGAGAAATCCAGCCGCTCTAAGTCGACCTCCACTAAACGCCCATCGCCTTCCCCAACCTCCGACTTCGACTCCGACTCCGACCATAACGGAGCCTCTTGATGCCAGCGGTGGTGTTGACGGTTAAGTAAAGGCACATCATGCCCAGTGAATGCCGTTGAGATTGTTTGAGGAGCAGCGACAAGTTTGGCCCCCTGGAGGCGCGATCGCCTCCACCAGTCGTCAGGCAAGGTCGGTATTCCCCCTGTGCGGCTGTCCCAGCAGTCAAGCGGGAGTTTTATACTGTTTAATGTTCATAACAAAACTTAATCTTGGCTGTTGTTGCCGTATGACTGCTCAACTCACCGCTCCCGCAACCTTTGACAAACAGATATGGACTTGGCAGGGCCACCGCATCTGTCACACCATTCAAGGCACTGGTTTACCGTTGGTGCTGATCCACGGATTTGGCGCGTCGATCGGTCACTGGCGCAAAAATATTGCCGTACTAGCGGCGGCTGGATATCAAGTGCACGCGCTTGACCTCCTGGGGTTTGGCGAGTCCGATAAGGCGACTTTAGACTACACCCTGGAAGTCTGGGAGGCGTTGCTGCAGGATTATTGGCGGGTACACATCGGTCGGCCAGCGGTGTTTGTGGGCAACTCGATCGGTGGCCTGCTGGCGTTAATGATGTTGGCCCATTCATCAGACATGGCCCAAGCGGGGGTACTGCTCAATTGCGCTGGCGGCCTCAACCATCGCCCCGAAGAGTTAAATCTGCCGCTACGGGTCGTCATGGGCACCTTTAGCAAAGTGGTGAACTCGAACGTGGTCGGCCCCTTTGTGTTTAATGAGGTGCGCCGTAAATTTCGGATTCGCGGCTCGCTCAAGCAGGTTTACCGCAATCGCGAGGCCATCACCGACGAGTTAGTCGAAATTTTGTATCGCCCTTCTTGTGATCCCGGTGCGCAAAAAGTCTTTGCCTCGATTCTCTCCGCCCCGCCGGGACCCCAGCCCACGGATCTGTTGCCCCAGATCAAGCAGCCCTTACTGGTGCTCTGGGGAGAAAATGACCCCTGGACGCCGATCCAGGGGGCGACGATTTACCGCGAGTTGAGTGAGACTGACGCGATCGCCCCAGCGGTCACTTTCCACGCCATTCCGAACACCGGGCACTGTCCCCATGATGAGCGCCCCGAAGTGGTCAATCCGCTCATCATCGATTGGCTCAAACGTCTCTAAGGGAACTGCGCTCAAATGCCAAACCCAAAGCAGAAATGTTGCTGCAGGGGTTTGGCATGTATCTGTTTTCTGTCTAGCGTTTCACCTCATCCAGTACTGAATCCCCTCCACAGGAGCTGCCGCTTATACACATCTCGATTGCCACCTCCACAGGCGCACTCGCCCCCCTTAGTCCCCCCAATTCTGGGGGGAGACCGGAGTTTGAAGTCCCCCAGAATTGGGGGCTTAAAGCCCTCCGGGCATACCAGAAAAGGGGGCTAAATCACTGGAAGCAGTCAGTCAGAAACCTATGTATAAGCGGTAGCCACAGGAGGGGATAGGAGTCCGTTTGCGGACGCTAAGGAATGAGAATTGAATCAGTTGGGATCGCCGTCTCGGCTGTCCCAAGGCAGGCAAGATGCCTGCCCTAACCATTTGGATGTGATTTGATCCTCATTCCTAAACACTTACTTTGGCAGGCCAGACCCCGCTGAGCGGAGACACTATTTTTAAGCAATTCCCTCAGCGGGATTCCCTATAATGGAGCTGCGGGGTGATGCCGTGCTACGCTCCAGAACTTTCTCATAGAGCCGTCGTCATGCACGGGTAGTTCACCATCATCGTCGAGCTGTACCGGGCAAATTCCCCCAACTGCTAGCACGCCTGGGATGGAAGGTGATCCCTTGTCTGTCCGATGCCTTAAACGGGAATTAAACTCATCAACGACTTCTGTTAATCTGTGACTCAAAGACTTTCGCTATTCTGATGCAGGACTAGTCCCCCCTAAAATCAGCTCTGGCGTCTTAGCCCTTGTTGCTGCCAGTTTTTGTTAGTGATTTTCTGCGTTCATTTGAGCCGCTTTTATGACGACAGTATTCGATTTTTTGGCAAGAGGTGGCCCAGTGATGGTGCCCATTTTGGGCTGTTCCGTCTTGACCATTGCCACCGCCCTCGAACGCACCTGGTTTTGGACTAGCTTGCTGAAGCGGGAAAGCCAGGTGGTCACTGAAGTGCTAGATGCCGCTCGTCGTGACCTGGATGAGGCGGCCGCGATCGCTGCTCGATCCAACGACACGCCTGTCGGACGCTTTTTGCTAGCCCCATTGCGGCTCAAAAACCCCTCCCCCGAAACCTTCCGCCTAGCGCTGGAAAATGCGGGCGACAAAGAATTTGTGCAGATGCGTCGCGGCGATAAGATTCTAGAAACCATTGTGGCGGTGGCTCCCCTGCTCGGCCTGCTGGGAACCGTCACCGGCTTGATTGCGACGTTTAATAACCTCAACATTGGGAGTGGCGGCAGCACCGACACCTCCCAAGCCGCCGCCGGTATTGGTGAAGCCCTGATTACGACTGCCGCAGGCATGGTCGTGGCGATTATGGCTCTCCTGGTGTTCCGCGTGATGGTCACCTTTCAAGCCCAGCAAATGGATTACTTTTCCGAATCCGGTAACGAACTCGAACTCATCTATCGGCAATACTGGTATGAACCGGCCTTGTCCGCTTTAGAAAATCAGTCAGATTCCCCTCGGGCCGAGCCTTTTGTCGCCGAACGTTATTGAGCCCCGCCTAAGGTTGCCACGCTCCAATCGCCCTGATTTATGAATCCAGTCGCTTGTGGCATGAGTGCTCGCCCCTTACCCTGAGCGGTCTCTCAGGGTCGACGCCCTTGATTTGCAGTAATGCGGTCGATTTCCTTTTTTGTGATCAGTTAATCCTCATTTTTGCCATGCGCTTTCGCGAGACCAAAGACGCCAGCCTGCCCCAAATCGACCTGATTCCGATGCTCACGGTCATGATGGGGGTTTTAGCCTTTTTTGTCGTCGTCACCGTGACCCTGGGCAGCGAAGAAAAGATTGACATGAAGCTGCCTTCTGCCCAACTCGAAGATCAACCGCCTGCGCCCGTCACGACTCCACCCTTTATCGTTGAGATGGATGCTAATGGCGGCTTTAGGGTCAACACCAACCCGATTGATAAGGAAACGCTGAAGGCCCAAATGGAAGCGTACCTGGCCGAAAATTCCGAACACGTGGTCTATCTATTGCCCGATCGCGCATTGCCCTACCAACAAGTCGTTCAATTCCTGGGAGAAATGCGAGAAATTGGCGGCGATCGCATATCCCTCGCGATCGAAGAATAAAAAACTCTCCATCCCCCTGACTCCACCCACCCTGTCCCCATTCACCCTTACCCCCATGCGTCGCCGTCGCTCTCCCGCCTCCAAAATCCCCGAAGTTAACCTTGTCCCTATGATGGATGTGTTGATGACGGTACTGACTTTTTTCATCATTATTTCTATGTCTCTGGCGGGGCGGCAACTGATCGGCATTGATATACCCGATGGTGTGGCAGGCGCGGACCAGGAAGTGGATGATGACCTCCAGGCGGAAGCCCTGATCATCGGCTTGAACAGCGACGGTGAAATCTTGTTCGAGGAGCAGACGATCAGCTTTCAGCAATTGACCCAGCGAATTCGCACGTATTTTGCGGAAAACCCTGAAGGCAATCTCATTCTCAAAGCCGACAAAGAACTGCCTTATGAAGAAGTGGCCGTCTTTTTAACGGATTTGCGCGATATCGGGGGCAATCAAATTTCCCTGGCGGTGGAATAGAGCGTCACGGTGCCGCTCCCTCGCGAATTGCCCGACAGCTTGGCCTGGTCAGCTCTGCCGCTGCGCCTGATCCCCAAGGGGGCGCGACGGACTGGACCGCACTTGCTTCAGAAACGCTGTAAACTCATCCTGTTGACCGTTCAGAAGCAATTTCATGGCAGCACAATCAACAATTCCCGTCGTAGTAAATGGCGCATGCGGCAAGATGGGTCGCGAGGTGATCAAGGCGATCGCCGCCGCTGAGGATATGACCCTGGTGGCTGCGATCGACCGAAATCCGGCAGTGCAGGGCGAAGATATTGGCGAAATCGCCGGCTGTGGACCCGTAGAAATTCCCGTGACCCCTGATCTAGAAGCGGCTCTAGTGCAGGCTCAGAGTGAGGGGTTGGCGGTCATGATCGATTTCACCCATCCCAAAAGTGTGTATAACTCGGTGCGAGCTGCGATCGCCTATGGGGTGCGTCCCGTCGTCGGCACCACGGGGCTGTCACCGGAGCAAATCAAAGACCTGGCCGAATTTGCCGACAAAGCTAGCATTGGCTGCCTGATTATTCCGAACTTTTCGATTGGGGTGGTGCTGATGCAGCAAGCGGCCCAACAGGCCGCTCAGTACTTCGAGCACGTCGAAATTATTGAGCTACACCACAACCAAAAAGCCGATGCGCCCAGTGGCACTGCCCTGCAGACTGCCCAAATGCTGTCAGCCCCCGACAAAGCCTACAATCCCGCCCAGGTCGAAGAAACCGAAAAGCTCACCGGGGCACGGGGCAGTAGCACGAGCGATGGCATCCGCATCCACAGTGTGCGCTTGCCAGGGCTGATTGCTCACCAGGAGGTGATTTTTGGCGCGCCGGGGCAGATTTATACCCTGCGCCACGACACCAGCGATCGCGCCTGTTACATGCCAGGGGTGTTGCTAGCGGTCAGACGGGTCATGCCTTTGAAATCGTTAATCTATGGTCTGGATAAGATTCTGTAGCGTGTACAGAACTGCCCCTGCTAAACCCCGTCTAAGTTGAGAACTGGAGTTTTGTATGATCGGGCAGAACCTCAC
>Ga0076930_100242_pt1 | contig 67014 bp, 67 predicted proteins | sample HotLakConsoUCCRE_FD_71149 | JGI IMG/M metagenome (GOLD analysis project Ga0076930, IMG submission 71149) | Hypersaline microbial mat communities from Hot Lake, Washington, USA - Hot Lake Consortium UCC-RE (version 3) (version 3) ...
CCCTCCCCGGCGCGTTCCGGGACACCCGGATCGCGGGCCCGCAAACGCCTGAACAGTGCCGCCTGTGCGCTCAGAAAGGCCGGATCCTCGAGATCGCGCACCGGCGGCGTTTGCGGCAAGTCCAGAGCCTCGAGCCCACGCGCATGCATCAGCCAGGCGGCATGCGACAGCCGCGCAGCCTCCGCAGGCTCATGCGTGACGAGGAGCACCGTGCGCCCGGTGAGCAACTCGCCGGCGAGCTCCTGCATCTCCGCGCGCATGCGCGCATCCAGCGCGGAAAACGGCTCGTCGAGCAGGATGACCGGGCGATCCTCCATCAGGGTGCGCGCGAGCGCGGCGCGCTGGCGCTGACCGCCCGAGAGCATATGCGGGCGCTTGTGCGCGTGATCGGCAAGGCCGACGCGCTCCAGGAGCGCCATCGCGCGATCGCGATCGGCCCGCGTTCCGCGCAGGGTCGCGCCCAGCGTGACATTTCCGAGAATGTCGCGCCACGGCACCAGCAGATCGCTCTGCGCCATCAGCGCCACACGCCCTGAGAGCGGCAACCCGTCACTCACGCGCACTTGTCCGACGAAGCGCACCCCCGTCTCCAGCCCCGCAATCACCCGCAGCAGCGTCGATTTCCCCACGCCGGACGCCCCGAGCAGACCCGTCCAGCGCCCGGCGGGCAGGATCAGCGTGAGCGGCGCGAAGAGCAGCGCGTCGCCGGAATAGCCTTCACCCGTGAGCGTGATGCCGGGAGCGAACGCAGCGCCCGCCCCCGTCTTCGTCTGCACGGATGCGCCAGCCATGGTCACGGGCGCGTCACATCGATGGCGAGGCGCTCGACCGGATGGATTTCGGGGATCATCCCGGCTTCGTGCAGGAAGGCCTCGAAATCGGCATAGCGCCCGTAATCAAATGCTGCAGGGCGGCTGGCGAAACGCGGATAGGTATCGCCCCAGGCACGGATATTCAGCTCTGTGCGCAGCTCGTCAGACGTCGCCGCGAAGGTCTCCCAGGCATCTTCCGGATTGTTGAGAATGTAATGCGTGGCGCGCTCAGTCGCCGTGAGAAAGCGGGCGATCACGTCCTTGTCCATGGTTTCCGGATTGGCCACGTAGATCAACTCGTCATAGGCGGGAATGCCTTCCTCCTCGGGGTTGAAGCAGCGCCCGGCCGTGCCCTCGATCTCGAGCTGGTTGAGCTCGAAATTGCGAAACGCCCCGATCACCCCGTCGACCTGGCCGCTCATCAGCGCCGGCGAGATCGACCAGCCAATATTGATCTGCTCGACATCCTCACCGCTCATGCCGTGATGGGCGAGCATGGCTTCGAGCATCACCTCCTGAATTCCGGCCACGGCGAAGCCGACCTTGCCGCCGGCGAGATCGGTCATCTCCCGGATCGGGCCATCGGCAAGGACGACGAGACAGGTCAGGGGCGTGGAGACCAGGGTGCCCACCCGCACCAGCGGCATGCCCTGATGCAGGTTGAGATGCAGCTGCGGCTGATACGAGATCGCGATATCGGCGCGCCCCGCCGCCACCATGCGCGGCGGATCGGTCGGATCGGCCGGCGCCACCACATCGACTTCCAGCCCGGCTTCCTCGAAATAGCCAAGTTCCTCGGCAAGGATGATCGGGCCGTGATCGGGATTGACGAACCAGTCGAGGATCACCTCGATCCGATCCTGCGCAGCGGCAGGCGTGATCGTGGCGACCGACAGCATCAGGGATGCGGCGAGCGCGGGGAGAGTTTTCTTCTTCAAGGCATGCATAAGGGTATCATCCATCTGTCCGGAATCTGCGGGCTGACCCGGATGCGCGCCGCAGCGGCGGTGACGCCGTGGGCGCCCCCGTGATGCGCACGGATGGCGACGCGCCGGCCCCGGGCATTGCGCCCGTCACCATGAGGATGATCGATCTGTATCTGGCACAAACCATCTGCACTCCTCGCGCCGGCCATGCGCACGAAGAGACAGGTCAGATGACGAATGATCGTCGAAGAGCCCGTTCCCTACGCCGGCATTGCCCGGATCAGGTTCGATGGGTTGGCGGATCGCGCCTCTCAGCCCCTCACGGGCACCCCAACGGCAGAGGCGACATTAAAGGCCGCCAGGCTTCACGACAAGATATTTTCGCAGCCCCGCACTCCTGCACGCCCCATGATCCTGCTTAACCCCACGTTTCGAATTTTGCTGCATGATCACGATCGACCTGTCCGAAGCCGAGAGAAAGCGGGACGATGAATACCATCCTGACCATCCTCATCCTGGCGGCCCCGGCCCTCATCATCCTGGCAGCGATCTACGACGTCTTCACCATGACGATCCCCAACAGGATTTCCATCGCCCTGATCGCCCTCTTCGCCGCGGTTGTGCCCTTCGCGGGGATGGACTGGTGGACGGCGCTGACTCATCTGGGCGCCGGCTCGCTGGTCCTCGCCATCGGCATCGGGTTGTTCGCAATGGGATGGGTCGGCGGCGGCGATGTGAAGCTCGCAGCGGCAATTTCGGTGTGGATCGGTTTCAGCCTGATGCTGGACTACTTCCTGATTGCCGCGATCGCGGGCGGCGCCCTCACCCTGGCGATCCTGATCCTGCGTCGCGTGCCCCTGCCAACCATGATCTACCGGCAGGAATGGATCGCGCGTCTGCATGATCCGACGAATGGCGTCCCCTATGGTGTGGCCCTGGCAGCAGCGGCGATCATCGTGCTTCCCAATTCTGCGGCCTGGGAAAGGCTTGCTCTCTCCTGATGCGAACGTTGCGCGCGGTGTCATCGGACGGGCCAACCACTTGATCCACGGGCAGACGGTTTCCATATCATGGATGCGGGTAGCGCTTTCGGGGCGCCCGCAAAAGTCGAAGTGCCTTCAGGAAGGGCTTCTCCATGTCGCGTCAATCACCGTTCGGGCATCCGTTTCTGCTCGGCTTCGATGAAATCGAACAGGCACTGGATCGCGTCGCCAAGGGATCCGGAGACGGGTATCCACCGTATAATATCGAGCGTCTGGCGCGCTCGGAAAACGAGCCGGAACGGCTGCGTATCACGCTTGCGGTCGCGGGCTTCACGCGCGATCAACTGGAGATCACGCTGGAAGAGAACCAACTGGTCATCCGGGGACGTCAGAGCGACGACAAGACGCGGCACTATCTGCATCGCGGCATTGCCGCCCGCCAGTTTCAGCGTGCGTTTCTCCTGGCCGACGGCATGGAGGTTCTCGGCGCCGATCTGAGCAATGGCCTGCTCTCGATCGATCTTGCTCGCCCCGAACCCGAGCGGATCATCAAACGCATCGATATCGCGATGGACTCGAACGACTGAAACCTCGCTTCAACGGCTGCGCGCTGCCTCACCCCATCCGCGGCGCCGGCCCCTCGCACCGCTCAAAGGAGGGCGCGCAAAAATGACGACGCAAAACCCCAATATCGACAATTTCACCCGCGACCCGCAAAATCTCGCCAATCTCGGTGAAGGTGAGGTCGTATATGTCAAGCCGATGCTGTCGGATCAGTTCACGACGCTTTATCCGGACGCGCCGAGCATGCAGCCCGGGCTCGAACTCTTTGCAGTGCTCTCGGCCAGCGGCACGCCGATCATCCTGACCGATTCGCACGATACGGCCATTGCCGAAGCGCTCGCCAAGGATCTGCGCCCGGTCAGCCTGCACTGACGAGAGTGCGCCATCACGCCATCGCCGGATCCGGCGATGGCGGCCTGCCTGCTCAATCGTGCAGGTGCTCCAGAATGGTGATGAGCCGCGTGATATCCTGTGGGCGAGACATGCGGTGATCCCCGTCCTTGACCAGCGTCATCGCGGCGTTATCGGCGGGCATGCGCTCCATTACCGCAAGCGCATGCTGCCAGGGCACATCCGGATCCGCCATACCTTGCAGGATGTGGACGGGACAGCCCGTCAGGATCGGCTCGTCCATGATCAGATTGTTGCGCCCGTCCTCGATCAATCCCCGCGTGATCGGATAGCCGGCATCGTCGTAATCCGAGGGTATCATCACCTTGCCATCCGTCATGATGGCATCGCGGGTCGCCTCGTCAAAATCCTTCCACATCAAACGCTCGGTGAAATCGGGCGCCGGTGCGATCAGCACGAGCCCCGAGGGAGCCCGGTCGCGATCATGCACGCGCAGATGCCGTGTGGCGAGCAAGGAGATCCAGCCACCCATGGAGGATCCGATCAGGATCGGCGCCTCCCCCGCATGCGCGGCGATCACCGCGAGCGCCTCCTCGCACCAGCGCGAAATGGTTCCATCCTCGAACGCTCCCTCCGATTCGCCATGGCCGGAATAGTCCAGACGCAGGCATGCACGACCCTGCGCGGCGGCAAAAGCATCGACAGCCTCGGCCTTCGAGCCGCGCATGTCGGACATGAATCCGCCCAGCCAGACGAGGCACGGCCCCTTGCCCGGGCGGTACTCCACGGCGATATTCCGGGCCTGCGGCCCCTTCCCCACGGTGATGAATTCCGGCATTGCTTAACGTATCCTCAACGATCGCTCGTGACTTTGACGGGTGGCATGCTCTCGACAAGGTTCATACACCGGTGACGAATTCCGCGCGACCATCCGATGGCGATTTGTTTCCCCCGACGCCGCACCATCCGCTTTCGGGCAAGACGATTCTGCAGATCATTCCCGAGCTCGAAGCCGGCGGCGCGGAGCGTACGGCCGTCGATGTCGCTGCCGCACTCGCCTCCTGCGGGGCACGGGCGCTGGTCGCGACGCAGGGCGGGCGGCTCGTCGGCGAATTGCAGGCTGAGGGCGGAATCTGGATCCGCTTTCCTGCGGCGACCAAAAACCCGTTTGCGATGCTGTGGAACGTGCGGCGCCTCGCCCGGATCTGTCTCGACGAGGGTGTGAGCCTGATCCATGCCCGCTCGCGCGCCCCGGCCTGGTCGGGGCTCGGCGCTGCACGGGCATTGTCGCTTCCGTTCGTGACCACTTATCACGGCTCGTACTCGGCCAGATCCGGCGTCAAGACCTGGTACAATTCCGTGATGGCCCGCGGCGATGTCGTCATCGCCAATTCCCATTACACGGCCGGGCTGATCACGGCGATGTATCCGCAGGCGGAAGGGCGATTGCGGGTGATCTATCGCGGAACCGATTTCGCCGCCTTTGCGCCATCCGCCGTCGCGCCGGAGCGGATCGAGAATCTGCGTCGGGAATGGGACGTGGCGCCGCATGAGCGGGTGGTGCTGCTCGCCGCGAGGCTGACGCACTGGAAGGGTCAGAAGGTGCTGATCGAAGCGGCTGCCCTGCTCAAGAGCTGGGGGCTCAGCGATGTCGCATTCGTCCTCGCCGGGGATCCGCAGGGCCGTGACGGCTATGTGGGCGAGCTCGACCAGATGATTGCGGCGCATGATCTTGAAAGCATGGTACGGCGCGTCGGCCATTGCACCGACATGCCGGCAGCCTTCCTCGGCGCTTCCGTGGTGACCGTGCCGTCGATAGAACCGGAAGCCTTCGGTCGCTCCGCCGTGGAGGCACAGGCAATGGGAACACCCGTGATCGTCTCCGATCTCGGCGCTGTCCCCGAGACCGTGCTCGCGCCGCCGCAAGTCGAACCCGAGGAGCGCACAGGCTGGCGCGTCCCGGCCCGCGATCCGGAGGCTCTGGCGGATGCCATCGCCGAAGCCCTCACCCTTGGTGCGAGCGCGCGCGAATCGATGGCGCTGCGCGCGCGTCTGCATGTGGAGCGGAATTTCTCGCTCGACCGCATGGTGGCGGACACACTGGACGTCTACAGCGCGCTGATCCAGCGCTGAAGCGACACCGGCCCGGCCGAATTTTCACCCGGAGAGTTTGGCCAGGGCTTCCTCGGTCATCTCGAAATTGGCGAAGACGTTCTGCACGTCATCGTGGTTGTCGAGCGATTCGAGCAGCCGCATCAGCTTTTCGGCGGTCTCGTCATCCACTGCGATGGTGTTTTGTGGCTTCCAGACGAGCGCGGATTTGCGCGCCTCGCCGAAGCGCTCCTCCAGCGTCTTGGTGACCTCGTTGAGGGCGCTCTGCTCGCAATAAACCTCATGGCCGTTCTCAGAGGAGACGACATCATCGGCGCCGGCCTCGATCGCGGCTTCGAGCATGGCCTCCGCATCGGCGCGGTCGGGCTCGTATTCCACGACGCCGACCCGGTCAAACATGAAGGAGACGGCCCCGGTCTCGGCGAGGTTGCCGCCAGATTTGGTGAAATAGGATCGCACATCCGAGGCGGTGCGGTTGCGATTGTCGGTCATCGCCTCCACGATAACGGCGACACCGCCCGGCCCGTAACCCTCATAGCGGATCTCCTCGTAATTATCGGCATCGCCGCCCTGAGACTTCTTGATCGCCCGCTCGATATTGTCCTTGGGCATGTTCTCGGCCTTGGCCGCGAGGATGGCGGCCCGCAGGCGGGGATTCATCGCCGGGTCTGGCATGCCGAGCTTCGCGGCCACCGTAATTTCCTTGGCGAGCTTCGAGAACAGCTTCGAGCGCTGCGCATCGGCGCGCCCCTTGCGATGCATGATGTTCTTGAACTGTGAATGTCCAGCCATGGTGCTCTCGTCGATGCGCGGTTTGCAGGAGCGACAGGGGTGGCGCGCTGGCGCGGCCCGGTCGAAAAGTCTGACGGCTTATAGGCTTGGCGACGCCCTCTCGGCAAGCCCTGCGCAATTCCACCGCAGGCCGCAGCGCCGCTTTAGGCCTATTCGGGACCCGCCTTCTCGCCGGCGCTGTGCTCGGTCGTTCCCAGAGCATCGGCGAGCCGCATTTTCGCGGAACCCGGGCGCAGGGGTTTCTGCTGGCTCTCATGCGGCGACCAGCCGGAAAGCCAGATGTATTCGAACGTGGCCCGCAGACGACCGTCAGGATCGGCAAAACGCTCGGCATAGACTTGCGCGGCCCGCATCAGCACCGCCCGTTTCAGGGGTGCGCGCCGACGTGCGACTAGGGCATTGGTCAGTCCCATGCCGCGCAGGTCGCGCATCAGCGCGAACGGGTCGTCATAGCGCACCGTGACGCTTTCGCTGTCGGTCACCGGCAGGGCGAAACCGGCGCGCTGCATCAGGCTCCCGAGATCGCGCACGTCGGCGAATGGGGCGACACGCGGGCTGGCGCCACCCTCGATCTCGCTTTCCGCCTGCATGAAGGCCGTGCGCAATTCTGTCAGGGTGGCGCCCCCGAGCAGGCATCCGACGAACAGCCCGTCCGGCTTGAGCGCCCGGCGAATCTGGATCAGCGCACCCGGCAGATCGTTCACCGTATGCAGGCCCAGCAGGGACACGGCGAGATCGAAGCGTTCATGCGCAAAGGGCAACGCCTCCTCGTCGGCGACAACCCCGTCGCCCGGCGCGATGCCCGCAAGCGCGGCACGGAAGACGTGGGCAACCCCACGCTGGTCCCGCAGATAGCGCGCCACCCCCCCTCCCGGCGCACCGATATCGAGCGCGAGATCGAAATCTCGCAGGACCGGGGTGAGCCGCAGATCGAGATCGGCTACGGCATGGTGAAGCAGGAAATCGACGAGGCCCTGGCGGTGAGCCCGGGCGAGGCGCTGGCGCACAGCGGTGCGATCGAAGACGAGAGCGGAATCCATGGGGAAGATATGGCCTGAAAAACCGGTTCCGGGAAGAGGGGCGGGTTTGGTTCGAAGCGGCGATCACAGAAGCAGGCCCACTGCCTGTTCTTTAAGCTTATAATATCATAAGGCGCTGTATTATTCCTGCCATTTGCCCAAAAAAGCGCCAGATATTCAGATGTCTCACTTGACGTCAGGGCAATTTGGTTCTGCAATCGCGCCAACTGATCCTCGCCTGCGGGATCATGACATCGCCCGCGCGAATGCCGCCCAAAAGCCTCGTTTTCAGGAGCCGTCAGCCATGCCGAAGCCGAATCAGGTCACCACACTATCATTCACCCGTCGTCTGCTGCTGTCCACTTTTGCCGCCGGCCTTGCGGTGACTGCGGGAATCGGCGGTCTTGTCACGGGCTCCACCGCCGCCGAGGCGCAGACGCCGATCCGCTTCACGCTGGACTGGCGCTTCGAAGGCCCCTCGGCGCCCTTCCTGGCCGCCATCGAGAAGGGCTATTTCGCCGAGGAAGGCCTCGACGTGACCATCGATTCCGGCGCCGGCTCGCTCGAATCGATCCCGCGCGTCGCGACCGGCCCCTATGACATGGGCTTCGGCGACATCAACTCGCTGATCCGCTTCCGCGATCAGAATCCGGAAGTCGGCGTCAAGGCCGTGATGATGGTCTATAACCGCCCGCCCTTCGCCATTGTCGGGCGTGCCAGCCGCGGCATCAGCGAGGATATCGAGAGCCTGCGCGGCAAGCGCTTCGGCGCCCCGGCCCCAGATGCCGCCTTCGCGCAATGGCCGATCTTCAGCGACGTCAACGATATCGATGCGGAAGAATGGGAGATGACCTTCGAAAACGTCGGCTTCCCGGTGCGTGAGCCGATGCTCGCCCAGGGCGAGGTCGATGCGGTGTTCGGTTTCGCCATGTCCTCGGCCATCAACCTGGCCGCGCGCGGCGTGCCGATGGACGATATCGTGGTGCTCAACATGGGTGATTACGGCGTCGAACTCTACGGCAACGTGATCATGGCGAGCCCGGAGCTGATGGAGGAGAACCCGGAGGCGATCGAGGGTTTCCTGCGCGCCTTCATCAAGGGCCTGCGTGACGTCATCGACAACCCGGACGAGGGCGCCGGTTTCGTGGTGCAATACAACGACGTCGCCCGTCGCGATGTCGAGCGTGACCGCCTGGAAATGACGATCGAGAACAACATCATCACCGACGAGGTTCGCGAGAACGGCTTCGGCGGCGTTGATGCGGAGCGCTTTGCCGTGGCTCTGGACCAGATCGGTCTGACCTTCGAATTTACCGAAAAGCCGGAGCTGGATGACATCTTCACCGATGAATTCCTGCCGCCGCTGGAAGAGCGCCGGTTCGACTGAACGACGCCTCTGTCGCCCTCGCTGCAAGCGACGTCGATCCAGCCTTTCCTCCCCCGGGTGTCTTCGCCCGGGGGCGCCTCCCGCCCGGAGCCCCGCCTTGACCGCCTTCGTCGATATCCATGACGTCACCCATATCTATGCCGGGTCCGAGGACGGGCAACCGGCCGTCGAGGGAATGACCATCAAGGTCCGTGAGGGCGAGTTCACCGCCATCGTCGGCCCCTCGGGCTGTGGCAAATCCACGGTGATGAAGCTCGCCACCGGCCTGCAGTTTCCGGCGAAGGGCACCATCATCGTCGATGGCAAGCAGGTGACCGCGCCGGTCAAGCTCGCCGGCATGGCCTTCCAGAATCCGGTGATGCTGCCCTGGCGCACCACCTTGAAGAACCTGCTCCTGCCACTCGAGATCGTGCAGCCGCATCGCGGACGCCTTCGCAGCCATCGCAAGGAATACGAGGCCCGCGCCGAGGCGCTGCTCGTCCAGGTCGGGCTCGCCGGGCAGGGCTCGAAATTCCCCTGGCAGCTTTCCGGCGGCATGCAGCAGCGCGCCTCGCTCTGCCGCGCGCTGATCCACGAGCCGAAGCTTTTGATGCTCGACGAGCCCTTCGGTGCGCTCGACGCCTTCACGCGCGAGGAACTCTGGGGCATCATCCGGGACCTGCACGCCGCCCAGCGCTTCACCGTGATTCTCGTCACTCATGATCTGCGCGAAGCGGTGTTCCTTGCCGACCGGGTCTTCTGCATGAGCGCCCGGCCCGGGCGGATCATCGCCGAGCGCGAGATCGACCTGCCACGACCGCGCGACATCGAAATCACCTATACCCAGAAATTCATCGACATCGTCCACGAGCTGCGCAGTCATATCAAGACTGCGCGCGAGGCAGCCTGATCGGGAGAGCGCGGATCATGGCCGCCAGACGCACACGCACCACCCTCATCCTCGCCCCCTGGATCTTCACCCTCGGCTTCTTCGTCGTCTGGGAGTTCGTGGTGCGGGCCTTCGGCATCTCGAGCTTCGTGCTGCCAGCGCCGACGCTGATCGCCGATTCGATCTATCAGTATCAGAGCCAGCTCCTACGCCATTCCTTCCACACCGCCTGGATGACACTTGCCGGATTCGGGCTTGCGGTGGTGTTTGGCCTGTTGCTCGGCATGGCGCTCGGCGCCTCGCGGATCGTGCATGCGGGGACCTATCCGCTGCTGGTGGGCTTCAACGCCATTCCCAAGGTCGCCGTGGTGCCGATCCTGGTGATCTGGTTCGGTGTGGGCTGGCTGCCGCCGGTGCTCACCGCCTTCCTGATCTCGTTCTTTCCCATCGTGGTGAACGTCGCCACCGGCCTCGCCACGATCGAGCCGGAGACCGAGGACGTGCTGCGCGCGCTCGGCGCCTCCAAGCGCGACATCATCGTCAAGGTCGGGATTCCGCGTGCGATGCCGTATTTCTTCGGCTCGCTCAAGGTCGCGATCACCCTCGCCTATGTCGGCTCGGTCATCGCCGAGTACAACGCCTCGAATGTCGGGGTCGGCAATCTGATGGCCCGCGCCAGCGCCGATTTCAACGTACCGCTCCTGTGGGCTGCGCTGATCGCCCTCGCGGTGCTCGGCGTGATCATGTATGCCGCCACCGCCCTCGTCGAGAAGCGCATGACCGGCTGGGCCCAGCGCTCGCAATTCGCGGCGCAGTAAAGCGGTTCAGGACGCTTTCGCGATCTGCGCCTCGGCTTCGGTAATCGCATCGGGGGTGCCGACATGCAGCCATGTGCCGTCGAGGCGCAGGCCGTAGAGGCGACCGGCGGCAATGGCGCGGTCGAAGAGCACGTTGAGCGAGAAGGCGCCGTCGGGCGTATCGGCGAAGAGCCCGGCATGGAAAATCCCCGCGCCGGCATAGACAAAGGGCGCCTGCGGCTCGGCACCACGACGCGCCAGGCGTCCCGTCTCATCCATCATGAAATCCCCGCGCCCGTCATAGCCCACGGCTGCATCGACGGGTGCGAGCAAGAGCAGCATGTCCATGCGGGCCGGATCATGGGCCGCGATCAGCCGGCCCAGATTGGACTGCGCCCCCTCGATCCACAGCGTATCCGCGTTCATCGCCAGAAACGGCGCCTCGCCCAGAAGCGGCAGGGCGCGGCAGATGCCGCCGCCAGTCTCCAGCAACGCATCGCGCTCGTCCGAGAGGGTGATGGCGGGCGCGCCGTTGCGGGCCGCCAGATGGGCCTCGATCTGGTCGGCGAGGTGATGCATGTTGACGATGGCACGTGTGATGCCCGCCTGCGCCAGACGATCAAGCGCATGATCGAGCATTGTCCGCCCGGCCACACGCACGAGCGGCTTGGGCAGGGTATCGGTAATCGGGCGCATGCGCCTTCCGAGCCCGGCAGCGAGCACCATGCCGTTTGTGATCTCCCCGTCCATACCCTTCCGTTTTGCGCACATCCTCGTCATCCTCCGTGATCGCGTTCGACCCGCGCGAGGCCCTCAGGCGTATCCACATCCATGAGAATCGCCGGATCCGCGACCGGTACTTCGACGATATCATCGCGATCGCGCAACAGCGGCCCCGCCCCACGATCCCCTTCCAGCCGCATGATCGCATCGCCAAGCCGCGCCGAGAGAAGCACCGGGTTGCCGCGTCTGCCCTGATACACCGGGATGACAGCGCCCGCCTGTGGCGCGGCCTCGAATGCCGAGACGAGCCGGTCGATGACATCCGCACTGACGAGAGGCATGTCGGCGAGCAGGATGACAGCGCCCGTCGCATCATCCGGCAGCGCACGGAAGCCCGCTTTCAAAGAGGAGGCCAGACCCGAGGCATAATCAGGATTCGCGATGAGCCGTAGCGGCGCGTCCACCGTCTCACAAAGCCGCTTCACCGCGTCTTGCGCATGCCCGGTCACCACCATGACGGGATCGGTGCGCCCAGCCAGCGCCGCATCAAGCACATGGGAGAGCATGGGGCGCCCGCGAAACGAAGCCAACGGCTTCGCAGGCCCTCCGAAGCGTGATCCGAGCCCGGCTGCGAGAATGATGGCGGCGATCTTCGTCACGGCGCGGCATCGTCCCCGTCGTCATCGGCGCTCTCCTCACCCGAGCGCGGCTGCGGACGCGAGACGATTTCCATTAGAAGACCGCCAACGCCGAGGCCCATGATGTCGGTACGCGTCACCGGCAGGCCGGCCAGCATGCGATGCAGAATCCAGTCGAAGCCGTTCTCCTTGGGGCTGCGCGCGCAGCCCGGCGCACCGATCACCGGCTTGTCGCCGATATGGCCGACGAGCAGCAGATTGCCGGGATCGACCGGCATGCCGAAATGATCGATCCGCCCGCCAACCGCCGTGATCGCCGCCGGGATCACGTCGCGACGATCGGACACCGCGGAGGCGCCGAAGACGATGATCAGTTCCGCATCGCCTTGCGCAATCTGCTCCAGCTCGCGCGCCAGCGCCCCGGTCTCGTGCGGCGCGCGCGCCTCATCGACCACGGCAGCGCCGGCGGGGGCGATGCGTTTGTCAAGGATTTTCAGAGTTTTATCAACGATGGTAGGCTTCAACGCGTTGGTCAGGGTCGAGATCACGCCGATGCGTGACAGCATGTAGGGCGCGATCCGCACCGCTCCCTTCACCCCCCGCGCCACGGCCTCGGCCTGGGCGAGCCGCCCTTCGCTGATCGCATAGGTGATGATCTTCACCGTCGCGATCATCTCGCCGGCAACGACCGGCTTGAACTGTTCGAGCGTGGCGAAGGTGATGGCCTCGTCGATCATGTTGATGCGGTCGATGGCCGCGCGATCGACCTCCAGGACGCCCGCATGTTCGGCAAACAGGTTGGCCCGCCCGGTAAAAGGCGGATCGATGCGCACCCCCTCCCCCGCCGTCGCTTGCGCGAGCCGCGCCGCCGCCTCGTCTTCAGCCACGTCTCCCGGTTCGAGCCGCACCGCCGTGACCTGCGCAACGCCTGCGGCATCGAGCTTGTCGGCATCCTCCGCAGTGATGCTCGCGCCCTTCTTGATCGTGATTCCGGGCAGGCGCAGCGAATGCGCCGCCATGGCGCCGATCGCCTCGCGCGGTGGCAGCGGCCCGAATTTCATCAGCGCCTCCGCCGGTCACTGCGCAGGGTGGCAATGATCTCGCCCAGGATCGACACGGCGATTTCCGCCGGGCTGACGGCACCGATATCGAGCCCGATGGGCGCGTGAATCCGCCCGATCGCCGCCTCCTCGAACCCGCCCTCGCGCAGCCGGTCGACGCGCCTGGCATGAGTCTTCTTCGAGCCGAGAGCCCCGATATAGAAGCACTGCGCCGTCAGCGCCGCATTGAGCGCTGGATCATCGATCTTGGGATCATGGGTGAGCGCGACGAAGGCGGTATAGGCGTCGAGCCCGATACGCGGCAGGGCGTCATCGGGCCATTCATCCAGCAACGTCACATCGGGGAAGCGCTCCGGCGAGGCGAAAGCGGTACGCGGATCGATGATCGTGCAATCGAACCCGGCGAGCTTCGCCATCGGCGCGAAGGCCTGGCTGATATGCACCGCGCCGATGATGACGATGCGCACCGGCGGCACCTGCACGGTGAGGAAATGCTCCGCCCCGTCGATCTCGACGATACCGGATTTTCCCCTGCGCAGATGGGCGCGCAGGATTTCCGCCGCCGGATCGGCATCGATTTCGGCCTCGCGCACCAGCCTTTGCACCCCGTCCTCCAGCCGCGTCACCAGCACCGCCGCCCGCCGCGCCGCGCGTTCCTCGTTCAACAGGGCGAGATGATCAATCTTCATTCGGGCCTCGGTGTCGTGGGGTTTGGGGTGGGCGAATCGATGCCGGCGTTCCCCTCTCCCTTGCGGAGAGGGGACAAGGGTGAGGGTGGAACCGAGACGCTCGGCACGTCAGCGCCTCGCCCGGCATCAACGCCCCTCACCCCCGGCCCCTCTCCTCGGAGGGAGAGGGGAGAGGCGGTGGAAGCTTGCATCAAGCACATTTCACCCATCGATCCGCTCCACATAGACGCGGATGCGGCCGCCGCAGGAGAGACCGACTTGCCAGGCGGTTTCGTCGGCGACGCCGAATTCCAGCATTTTCGGCTCGCCACTCTCGATCACGTCGATCGCGTCGGCGATGACCGCGCCCTCGACGCACCCGCCGGAGACGGAGCCGAGGAAACTGCCCTCGGCGTCGATCACGAGATGCGAGCCGACCGGGCGCGGCGCCGAGCCCCAGGTCTCGACCACGGTGGCGAGCGCGACGCCGCGCCCGTCGCGGGCCCAGGCCTCGGCTTCACGCAGGATATCGTCTTCATTGGCAATCATGATTACCCCCTTATGCCGCCATTGCACGCAGCCAACGGGCCGGATCGGCCTCGCGCGCGCGCGCGGCGGCGAGCGCGTCGCACAACGCTTCCATCGAGCGCAGGTTATGGATCGGGCGGAATTCGTGCACATGCGGCAGCATGGCGCGGATGCCGGAAGCGCGGGCCTGGAAGGCCTCGTAGCGCAGGAGCGGGTTGAGCCAGACGAGGCGGCGGCAGGAGCGCTTCAGCCGGTCCATCTCGAAGGCGAGATCGGGCGAGACGTCGCGCTCCAGACCGTCGGTGAAAAGCAGCACCACGGCCCCCTGCCCCAGCACCCGGCGCGACCAGAGCCGGTTGAAATCGCGCAAGGCGGTGGCGATGCGCGTGCCGCCCTCCCAATCCTGTACCCGCTGCCCGGCCCGCGCCAGCGCCTCGTCCGGATCGCGGCTGGTGAGCTCGCGGCTGATATTGGTGAGGCGCGTGGCGAAGACGAAGGAATGCACCTTGCGCCGGGTCTCGGCCACCGCATGCAGGAAATGCAGGAAGAGCCGGGAATATTCCGACATCGAGCCCGAGATATCGACCAGTGCCACCACCGGCGGCTGGCGGATGGCGCGGCTGGCGAAGGCGAGATCGATGGCGTGACCACCCGAGCGCAGCGAACGCTGCAGCGTCCGGCGCATGTCAATGCGCGCGCCGCGCGGGTCGGGCCGGAAACGACGGGTGACAAGCTCCTCCGCCGGCAGGCGCAGCTGGCTGATCAGACGCTTGGTGCGCGCGATCTCGGCGGCACTCATCTGGGCGAAATCCTTGCTGCGCAGCACTTCGCGATCAGAAACCGTCAGCCGCGCGGAGAATATCTCCTCCTGCTCCTCGATCTCCGGCTCCTTGCCCGGCGGCTTGAGGGCCTCGGCCACCCGCGAGGCGGCGGCGCGCGGCTTGTCCTCGTCCTGGCCCTTGCCCGGCGCCATGGGCGACATCTGGGCGATCAGCTTCTCGATCAGCGCGCGGCGGCGCCAGAACAGGCGAAACGCCTGGTCGAAAACGATCGTATGCTCATGCTTCTTCACGAAGACGGCGTGCAGCGTCCAGTAGAAATCCTCGCGCTCGCCGATCCGCGCCGCCTCCACCGCGTCAATCGCATCTACCACCGCCGCCGGGCCGACGGGGAGACCGGCTGCGCGCAGGGCGCGGGCAAAATAGGCGATGTTCTCGGCGAGCTTGCCGCTATCCTCACTCATGCATCCATTGTGGTCCCGCATCAGGGCCGAGGCAAGCGGGCTTCCTGCACGCGAGGACGGGAAAGTGGCGCGGGATCAGGAACTGATCCGGCTCAGCTCATGCCGCGATAGCGCCCGGGACGGTGGTTGAGCGCAAGGATCAGGTTGAGCACACCGGCACCGAGCACGGAGAGCGCGATCCGCTCCAGCGGCAGAAACACTGCAGCGCCTGCAAGAATGGCGAGATCGACAGCAAGCAGCACATAACCGGCGCGCAGACCGAAACGCTCCTGCAGGTCGATTGCCACCAGATTCACACCGCCCAGCCCGGTGCGATGGCGAAACAGCACCAGCAGCCCCACACCCATCACCGCACCACCGAACACAGCCGCGTAGAGCGGCGCGATCGCATCGAGCCGCACCCATTGCGGCGTGTAATGCGCAAAACCCGAGACCAGCGCGATCGCGACGATCGTACGCAGGGTCGCCTGCCAGCCGAGACGGCGCAGGGCGGGGATGAAGAAGGGAATGTTGATTACGAAGAAGACCAGCGCGAAGCCGTAGCCCCAGACATAGTCAATCAGCAGTGACAGGCCGGCCAGCCCGCTGGTCAGAATCCCGGCTTCCGCGTAGAAGGTCAGGCCCAGCGCCACGAGAAGCGTGCCGATGACGAGGGCGATGATGTCCTCGTGGAGGCGATGGCGCTCCGCGCTCGCCTCATCCGCCTGATTTCTGCTCAAAGCTTGCATTTTCATCACGAGTGTTCCGATCTGCCCCTAGATATGCTGCATTGCAATAAAAATGCAAGGTGCAGGCGGCAAGAGGCAAGACCCGTGCCGCGTCATCGCGTAACTGAAGCAAGCAATCCTTGATCCGGCGCAATCAGTGGGAAACGTTGCCGCTGAGCGTGATATGCGCGAAATCGCCGGCCCCGTCGATCAGATCGTCGCTCGCCCGCTCGGTCCAGCGGAATCCGAGGATGGCGCCGTCACGGGCACCGGAGATCAGGTTACCGGCAATCTGGACGCGCCCGACCCCTTCCACCACGGAGACCGCGAAGCCGCAGGCACAATCGCGCAGGACATTGCCGCTGGCGCTGACATCGCGCAGATACGGGCCATAGCCCAGCCCGATCGCCCCGGCTTCGGTATCCTCGACGAGATTGCCCGTCACGGCGGCATCGGCCTCGGCAAAGATGCCGTGGCCGTAGAGGATCTGGCCGGTGAGCGGGTCGGGCCGGCGGAAGGTCGCCCGCACGATGTTGCCCGAGATCACCGACAGCCGCCCGGATTCGTTGAAATTGGTCGAGACGATGCCGTTGGCCGCGCCATCGACGATGTTGTTGGCGATGATGCAACCGCTAAAGCCGAATTCGGTGAACAGGCCCACCTCGCCCAGCGCGGCGCAATTGTTGCCGATGATCTGGACGTCATCGCCGGCATTGTTGCGCACGGCGGAGAAGGCGCACTCACGGATGACGTTGTCTGCCACCATCACGCCATCGGCGCGGAAACTGTTCACGCCGTTGCCATATTCGCCGGAGCCGCCACTGGCCGCGCCGATCCGCTCGATCCGGTTCGCCAGAACCTGCGTGCCGTCATGCCCTTTCTGGGCGCGCCATACGAGAATGCCATTGTCGGTGCAGTCGCGCAGAATGTTGCCCGTGACGGAAAGCCCAGTGGAGTCGGTGGCGAAGATCGCCGTGCGCGCATCCGAGATCCGGCATTGCGCGACGAGGCCACCACAGCCGCGCAGCTCGATCGCGGTCGCGGCGGCGTGGTCGAGCACGAGCCCCTCGATCTGGCAATCATCGACATTCTCGCAGGCGATGAGCGGGACATCGCGCCCGTCTTCTCCGGCCAGAGAAAAGCCCGCAAGGCGCAGGCGCTCGATGTTCCGGGCGACCAGAACCGGCGCCTGGGCGATCTGGTCGATGACGGCTGCGGGGCTGCCGGTCAGCATGGCGCCGTCAGGAAGGCGGGCCTCGGCAATCCGGTAGCGCCCGGCAGGGAGGTGCAGGGCGTGGCCGATGCTGGCGGCTTCACGCAGCGCCGCCTCGAGCAGGGGTGTCTGGTCGATCGACGCATCAGGCATAATGCCGAATTCGCGCGCATCGCGCATCATCGCGCCCTGGGCCGATCCGGCAGCGACCAGACCCGCCGCACCGAAACCGGCTGCGAGGAGGTGGCGGCGATGAGGGCCCGTGACAGGGCTGCGTGGAGTGTCGGATCTGTTCATGGACAGGATTCTAGTATTGATGTCTTGACGTTTGATTGCGCGGGCGCAACCTTGATCAAAAGCTGCCGGAACTCTTCGCGACGAGAAGTGTTGGGCCGGCTGTGCTTTCGGGTCATGACGGGCGCATCAATGATGCGCCCGGACCCGGCGGGGCGAAAATCAGGGTCCGGACCATGAGACGTCTACTGCCGCAGATCTTCCATGTCACGGGTTCGCCCCTGCGCGCCTTCCTCACGGCATTTGCCCTGTCCGCCCTGGCACTTCTGCCGGCGACCACCTTCCCCGCTTCCCCCGCCCTTGCGAGCAGTGCGGCGGTTGCCGTCACAGACCTCAACCTGCGCACCGGGCCATCGACCCGCCACCAGGTCGTGCGGGTCCTGCGCGGTGGCAGCCCTGTGCGCGTGAATGCCTGCACACAGGGCCCGGCCTGGTGCGACGTCACCTATCGCGGTTCGCGCGGCTGGGTGTCTGCGCGCTATCTCGATTTCGGGCGCCGCACCCATTTCCGCACCCGTGATCACCGCCCGCCGGTCGTGCCGCGTTCCGGTGTGGTCATCGGCACGCCCGTGATTACGTTCCAGTTCGGCACCGGTCGCTATTACGATGATCATCACCGCTACGACCGTCGTGACTACAGGCGCGATTATCGCCCCTCGCCGCGCCATTACGGGCGACAGCCGCGCTACAACGAGCCGCATTACGACTATCGTTCATTCAACGAACCCGAAGATTTGGATCGGGACTATTTCGAAGAATCCCGCCCGCAACACCGAACCCGACGCCAGGAAGCGCCGGCGCCGGGCACCCAAGAGCGTGACATGCGCCGCAGCCAGCCGCGCGCGAGCGCACCGCTTCTGGCCGAGCCGCAGATTCTGGAGCGGCGCGATCGCTGAACCGGGCCCGGCTCAAGCGCCGGCCATGCGTTCCAGAAGGGATCTGAGTTCATCCGGCTCGAAGGGCTTGCGCAGTTTGGGCCAATCGTCATCCGCACAGCCACCGGGCAGATCCTCAAAGCCGGTGGCGAGGAACACGGGCAGCTTTGGATGCGTGTCGCGCAGCTTTCGCGCGAGTTCCAGGCCGCTCATGCCCGACATGGCGTGATCGGTAATCACGCAATCCACGCGATTACCGTTCATCAGCAGGCTGAGCGCTTCTTCGGCCGAATTGGCGCAGACCGAGGCATGGCCGAGATCGGCCAGAATATCCGACATCGCCATCTGGATCAGCATGTCGTCATCGACCACCAGCACATTCAATGATGCCTGTGCGGTCCTGCCATTCTCCATGACCCTTCATCCCGTCCGCTGGCGTGCCCCCCGGCGCCGTCTCCAGCCTGATGCAAGCTTCAAGGCTTACATCCTCGTTTCAGCAATGGATAGGGTACGGCGCAAGCGATGGTCAAGCTGGCGAAAAGACGGATACATCTTCCTCGACGCTGCCGCACGGCATGCAACCGCACCGCGCATGCGTTACGGATACTCCTGCTTCTGGCCGGCCTGACGCTCCCGGTCATGACGCCACTGGCGCAGGAAAGCCCGGAACCGGCCCCGGACGACAAGCTGCGCTACTGCACCGCGATCAGGGATGAGGCACGTGAGGCGCGCGCTGCGTGGCAAGCGCAGGCACTGCTCGAAATCGAGGCGCGCATCGCGGCGCAAATCGACGAGCTCGCCCGCAAGCGCGCGGAATACGAAGCCTGGCTCGAGCGACGCGAAGCCTTTCTGCGCCAGGCTGAGGAGGGCGTCATCGACATCTATGCCCGGATGCGGCCGGATGCCGCTGCGGCCCAGCTCGCCGCCATGGACAACGAAACCGCCAGCGCCGTGATCGCGAAGCTCAATCCGCGTCAGGCCAGCGCCATTCTCAACGAAATGGAACCCGGACGCGCCGCAATGCTGACGCGCACAGTCGCCGGGTCGGCTCTCAACCAGGAGAACGCCCTATGAAGACCCGCACTGCTCTGACGGCGGCACTCGCCTCCTCCGTTCTGCTTGCCGGATGCGCAAGCGATTTTTCCGAGATCGGTCGCGAACCCGGCATGACGCCGGTCGGCTCGGGCCTCACCGCCTATCATGCCTCTCTGCCGGCCGGGTCTTTTCCGGACGAGGGGCAGCGCTCCTATCACTCCTTGTGGAAAGACAATCGGGAAAACCTCTTCGCGGATGCGCGCGCCCTCAAGGTCGGCGACGTCGTCACGGTGCGCATTCGCATGGCGGATCAGGCCCGGCTGAACAATGAAACAGGTCGCTCACGGGATTCGGGCGCGAATTTCGGCTTCGATTTCGGCGCCAATTTCGGTGGCGCCGGCTCCAGCGGCAATCTCGGCGCAGGTGTCAACTCCGGCAGCAGTTCGCGCGGCCAGGGCACGATCGACCGCTCCGAGCGCATCGATGTCAACGTTGCCGCCGTCGTCACCAACGTGCTGCCCAACGGCAACCTGATGATCAGCGGCTCGCAGGAGGTGCGCGTCAATTACGAGATGCGGGTGCTCAATGTCGCCGGCATCGTCCGCCCGCGCGACATCTCGGCCCGCAACACCATCGATTACGAGAAGATCGCGGAGGCGCGCATTTCCTACGGCGGGAGGGGGCGCTCGATGGAGGTCCAGCAGCCGGCATGGGGCCAGCAGGTCTACGACCGGGTCACCCCGTTCTGAACCGCCTTACAACGCAGGGAGCACGTGATGAGCAGAGCCGTCGCGCCGGTATCGCCGAGGCAGGACCGGGATGCCCATGGCGACCAGGGAGGCGCGCGCCCGGGCCCGGGCGTCTCCTCACCGACGGGCGGCGCGTTTCTGGCGGCGCTGGCCATGATCACGCTGCTTGCGGCTGGAACGGGCCTCGCCCTCGCCTGGCTGGTGCATGAGCGCGCCGCCCGGGCACCCCGGAGCGAACAGGCCGCGACGCCTGCGCCCCTGCGCTACAGTCCGGGGACGAACCTGTATCGGCTCGAACCCGTCGTCGCCAACCTGCGCCATCCGCAGGAAGCCTTCGTGAGGGTGGATCTGGCTCTGGTCATCGAGGAACCGGATGAGGCCGCGCGCACGCGTCTGGGCGCGGAGATCGCATCGGACACGATGGCCTATCTGCGCACCCTCGATCTGGCGCGGCTCGAAGGTGCAAGCGGCCTCCAATTCCTGCGTGAAGACCTGAACGAACGCGCCACGATCCGATCCGAGGGGCGCGTGCACGAGCTCATCATCGAGACGCTGGTGGTGCAATGAGCCCGTCTATGCGTTTCTGGTCAGCCGGCGCCGCCACACTCCTGGCCACGCTGCTATTCACGCAAGCCACGCAGGCACAGACCATCGATCTCGGCGGATTGATCCCCGACGGGGAGGCCTCGACGACGGGGCGGATCGTCCAGCTCGTGATTTTGCTGACGGTGCTATCGATCGCGCCGGGCATCATGATCATGGTGACGAGCTTCACCCGCATCATAGTCGCCCTTTCGTTCCTGCGCTCGGGCATCGGGCTGCAATCGACACCGGCCAATCTCGTGCTGATCTCCCTCGCCCTGTTCATGACCTTCTACGTCATGGCCCCGACCTTCGACCGCGCCTGGCAGGACGGCATGCAGCCACTTCTGCAAAACGAGATCACCGAGGAAGAGGCCTATCAGCGCACGGTCGAACCGTTCCGTGAATTCATGCAGGCTCATGTGCGCGAGCAGGATCTCGCCATGTTCGTCGAGCTCGCCGAGGAGAGCTTCGGCACCAGCCAGTCCCGGGAAGAGGTGGAACTGCGCGTACTGATCCCGGCCTTCATGATCTCGGAATTGCGGCGCGGCTTCGAGATCGGCTTCATCATCGCCCTGCCCTTCCTCGTGATCGATATCATGGTGGCAACGATCATCATGTCCATGGGCATGATGATGATGCCGCCCACCGTGATCGCCCTGCCCTTCAAGATCCTGTTCTTCATCCTGATCGACGGCTGGAACCTGCTCGTCGGCGGCCTGATCCGGTCGTTCTTCTAGCGAACAATCAAAAGGTGTTCTCAACAACCAGAGAATGCGTCATGCTGCCGCAGTCCATTAACCAATGGGGGGCGATCATGACGATCAAGGACTTCATCCAGGGCGCAGGTGTCATTGCAGCCGGGATAGCCGCATTCTTTTCCTATCAAGCCAGCCAGACGGCCAACGAGCTGAATCGTCAAACCCACGATATCGACAAGGCCCTTGAAATTCTCTGGGCTGTCGGTCAGGGGGCCTATGATGTCAATGATCCGACCAAATCTGATGCCGCCTGTGCATTCATTACTTTTGTCGCCGCAAATGAACACCGGATACGTAACGAACCCTATCTTGCGAGAGATTTTTTCGAAAGCCTCAGGAAAGAAGGGCGTTTCAGCGAGAATTGTCGAATCGCATTCGAGAATGCAACCGGTCAACACAGCGCACCCAGCCAGTCTATGGCTTCGCAAGATTTGGATCCGGCAGAGCAAAAAATTCCCGAGCAATGGTATACTCTTATTGCAACCTACAACGTTACGGAGCAAGGATGCGGATTTGGAGAGCGTGATGTTGATGATTTCGCCACGGCATTATCAGATCGCGCATTCTTTCAGCATGGTTTCGAAGGCCTTGAAATCAGAACGGCAGAGACTGCCGACGGCAATAATCTTGTCGTGATCACGGATGCCGGTGAAAGCAGTGCCACTGCCCGAGCGCTCGAAGCCGCTATTCGCGACGCAGTGGTCAAAAGCCGCTCATCAGAAGCCACGGTAGAGCGGCTCTGGTCAGGCCATGATGCCATAGCCATGGGGAATCTGGTTTTGAGTTCCGAGGTGAAATGCCCGAGAACGGCGACGATTACCGCTCCATGAGTCATCAGGAGTCATCCGCCAAAGCTCAGTAAAACCCGCCCGGGCGGCCCGCGAAGGCTGGCCATTCCACCGCTCCCGTCTCGCGCATGCGCTCGATGGCGGCGCGCAGCTTGGGCCCGACATCATTGCGCAGTACTTCCTCGGTGAGGATGAAGGCGGGGCCGGAGATGTTCACGACATAAGGGGTGTTCGTTTCCGGCGCGATCAGCGGCGCGGCCACGGCATTGATATCCGGGCTCCAGGCGCCGAGCGCGATGCAGAAGCCGGTCTGCTCGATCTCGCGGCGGCCCCGCGCGAGCTCCGCTTCGAGGCGCGGCCAGTCGTCGCCCACCTGCGCCTGAAGAGCGGTGATGACGCCGGGGCGTTCATCCTCGTCGAGCGCAGCCACCATGGCGAGCCCCATGGCGGATTTCGCCAGCGGCAGATGAAAGCCGATCTCGCGCGAGATGGTGATGCTCTGCCCGCGCCCGCGCCATAATTGCATATAGACGCTGTTGAGCCCCTCGCGGATCCCCAGCGCTACATGCGCCTGCGTCGCGTTGGCGAGTTCCTGGAGGAACGGGCGCGCGATCTGGGCGAAGGAGTTCGAGCGGAAGAAGGACATGCCGAGCGCCAGCACGGCAGGGCCGAGCTGATACTTGTCCCGGTCCTTGACGATGCGCAGGTAGTTCAGCTCGAGCAGCGTATGGGTCAGGCGCGAGATAGTCGGCTTGGGCAGTCCGGTGCGCCGGGCGATCTCCTGATTCCCCAGAACCTCGTTGGAACTGGTGAAGGCGCGCAGCACGGACAGGCCGCGTGCGAGCGCGGTGACGAACTGGCGATCCTTCGCCGGAACGTCGTCTCCCTCTTCGGGAGCGGCGGCAAGATCCGCCTGCGCTGCACGTATCGTATCGACCTTCATCAATTCCCGCCCCGTCACACCTCGTTGATGCCATCCGTTTTCGCATACTTCATTAGCGTTGCAAGCCCCGACACAGGCCAATCACCTGCTTGCCGCAACATCAGCCTTGCGCATCACCCGCAGGAGGATCACCGGCACGGCGAAGGCGAGCCCGATCAGCGTCATCTGCATGTGGTCGAGGCCGAGTCCGATATGACCCGGAGCGGCGAGGAACAGGCCGCCGATTGCGAGCATCACACGACGCAGCAGCGCCAGCGCACCGCGCCCGATATCCCCCACGCCCGCGAGATAGCCCTGGATCGAAGACCCGATGAACCACACCCCGATCACCGCCGTGATCAGCACCGTGACCACTTCATAGGCACTGCCGCGACCGATCAGGGCCGGATTCAGGACGAAGAAGAACGGCACGATATAGATGATCGAACCCAGCCGCATGGCTTCCAGACCGGCCATGATCGGGCTTGTCCGCGCAATCGTCGCCGCAGCGAAGGCGCCCAGCGCCACCGGCGGCGTGATGAAGGAGACCATGCCCCAATACATGATGAACAGATGCACCGCGAGCGGATCGAGCCCCGCCCGCGTCAGCGCCGGTGCGAGCACCACGGCAAGGAAGATGTAGCAGGCCGTCACCGTCATCCCCATGCCGAAGATGAAGGCCGTGATCGCCCCCATGATCAGGAGCACGAAGACGTTGTTACCGGCGAGAAAGACGAGATCGTTGGCGAGTGTGCCGGCGAGCCCTGTGGCCGAGAAGGCCCCGATGATCAGGCCGACACCGAGCAGGATCGCCACGAGCTCCGCGAGCGAGCGCCCCACCCCGGTCAGCAGGTTGATGAAGCCGTTGAGATTGAGCCGCGTGCCCCTGTGCAGCTGGTTGATCACGACAAGCGCCGCAGTCGCATAGAACGGCGCCAGCGTCTCCTGCCGGAAGACGATCATCATTACGATCAGGATGGCGAAGACGAAGATGTAGTGCCAGCCCTCCTTGAAGGTCTCCTTCAGCGAGGGCAGTTCCGAGCGCGGCATGCCCTTGAGGCCGTTGCGCGCCGCATAGGCGTCGATCTGCACGAAAAGGCCGAGATAGTAGAGGATCGAGGGAATCGCGGCAGCGATGATGATCTGGCTGTAGGGCATGCCGAGGAACGAGGCCATCACGAAGGCCGTCGTGCCCATCACCGGCGGCATCAGAACGCCACCCGTCGAGGCGCAGGCCTCCGTTCCCGCCGCGTAGCGCGAGGAGAAGCCGGCGCGCTTCATGGCAGGGATCGAGACGACGCCGGTGGTGAGCACGTTGGAGACGACCGAGCCGCTCATCGAGCCCATGAAGCCGGAGGCGAAGATCGCCACCTTCGCCGCGCCGCCACGATATCCACCGACGAGGGAAAGCGCCAGATTGTTGAAGAACCGCCCGCCCCCGGTGAATTGCAGCGTCGCGCCGAACAGAATGAATCCGATCACCAATTGCCCGAAGGCCTTCATCGGAATGCCGAAGGAGCTCTCGTTCGAGATCAGGTGATAGGCGATGGTATCATCGAAGGGCTGCGCGAAACCCGAGATCGGCCCGGGCACGGCATCGGCGAAGACCGGGTAGAGCGAAAAGAAGAAGACGATCACCGCGATCACCAGGCCGCCGGTGCGACGCGTGGCCTCGATGATCAGGGCCCAGAGCAGGAAGCTCATCGCCATGGCGAGCGGCGGGGCCGCATATTCCCAGCCCTCCATCAGGCTGCGATGGGCGGTGAAGGTGAAATAGCCGCAAGCGCCGAGCGACAGAGCGGCGAGGATCAGATCATACCAGGGTGTCGGCCCGCCCCGGGCACGCGGGCTGATCGGGAAGGCGGCGAAGGCGAGCGCGAGGAAGATGCCCGCGAGCAGATAGAGATAACGGTTCTCGATGATCACCACGCCGACGAACAGGCGCAGATTGAACAACTGGTTCACGGCGAGGAAAATGGCCGCGAGCGTCAGCGCCACGAACACGCCCTTCACCCAGCCGGTGACTTCCCTGAAACGCGCTTCTTCCTCGATGGCGGGCTTGGCCCCGGTCGTGGCAAGCGGGACTACGGGCGCCTCGTTCAGGGGATTGGTGGCCTCGGGATCCCTGGTGTCGTTCATGGCTGACCTGCATGCGGGCTGAGCGGGGGAATGCGGCGCTCCATGGCGCGCCTGATCGACACGCGAGCGGTCGCGAAGCATTGCCGTGCGCCACATGCGAAAGGAGCATGCGGCGCACGATCAGGGGAACGCGGCGGGAAAACCCGCCGCAGACGGCCTGCGATCAGTTCCAGATCGGATTCATGCCGGCGGCTTCGAGCGCGTCGCGGCGCGCCTGCATCCAGCCCTCCTGGAAAGCGTCCTCATCGCTGACGCCCTCGGCGACGAACGCGTCCCAGGCAGCCTTCAGCACCTGCTGACGCTCGACGAGGCCGTCGTTATGCGCCTGGTGATCCTCGGTCCAGACGCCGATCTCCTCGAAATAGCGGATCGCACCTTCATGATAGGGCACCACCCACTCGAATTGCTGGCGGTCGATATGCCAGCCGGAAATGCCGGGCGCCGCCCCGTCATAGACGGGGAAGAGCTCGACCATCGCCTTGGTCATGGCATAGACCTTGTCCGTTTCCGCATCCGCATAGGAAAGAAGGATCGGATAGGGGTAGTTCGGCCCTTCATGCGGATTGTCCTCGGAGAGGCCCGCGCCGAGTGTCGCGCGGTTGGGCACGAAGAACGGCGCGGCGTCGTTCAGCCGGGCCCAGCCTTCCTCGTCGTCGAAGGGCAGGGTCGGCCAGACGAGACCACGGGGCGAGGCTTCGAGCTGGAAGGCCTGACCTGACGTCGTCACGGCGAAGGCCGCATCGGCCTGATCGTTGATGATGCCTTCCCATGCGGCACCGAAGCCGGGGAATTCGACGCGCTCGACATCATCCCAGGTCAGGTCGGCGAAGCTGAGAATGGCGCCGATATTCTGGTTGAGCGAGGGCGAACCCACGACCCAGGCAACACGCTTGCCTTCGAGATCCGCCACCGTCTCGATGTCGAGATCGCCGGCAGCGCCGATGGTGAGGTTCGAATCGGCGTTTGAGGCGATCAGGACGCGCACTTCCTGCGGACCCCAGGATGCCTCACCAAACTCGAACATGCCTTCCTGCGAGAAGAAGCTCGCGCCAAGCCCGGTCGCGGAGAAATCGACGCGCCCGTCGCGCAACGGAATCTGGCGGGCGATGTCGTTGCGACCAGGCAGGATACGCAGATTGACGTCCATTTCGTTGCGCAGTGCGCCGCCAATGGCCACGGACTGGTTGTAGCCGGCCGAGCCGACATCATAGGCCGTCCAGGAGATCGTGCTTGGCAATTGCGGCTCGGCGATAGCCGGAGAGGCGGCAAGTGCGCCGGCAATGGCGATCGCGGCAGCGGACGCGAGAAGGTTTCTGCGATGGATCATTCTGTTTCCTCCGATTTGTCTCGATCGAGCCGCCGCCCGCAGGGGGCGCCACGGCGCGGTGACGGCGTGGATCGCCGCCTTTTCTCGTTGCCCTTCGATCCGCATCTGGTCGCGATACCGAAGCTCGGCTCAGCGTAATTGCGAAATCATGTTTCGCAAGACAAAATACGCGTTCGCAAATAAGGGCATTATGCGCATCGTATATGCTTATCCGCGCCATTATTTTTCGCTATGCGGAATGTCATTTCGCGATTCTTGACGAAAACGTATACAATCGCTAGCATCGCCATTCTGTCCTTTCACCCTGAGGAGCCGTTCAGATGAGCCGGGCCACTCCTGAGACGCTTGCGCATGTCACGACGATCGATGCCATTCCGGCAGAAGGTGCGCGCGAGCGACCGGATGCCCTGGCCCTCGTGGTCGGGGAGCGGGAAATCAGCTTTGCCGAATGGGAGACGCTCGTCGCGGATGGCGCGGCGCGACTCGCGCAGGCGGGCCTGCGCCCGGGAGACCGCTTCGTCATCCTCGGCGAGAACGGGCTCGTGACTTGCGTCCTCACCCTGGCCGCAGCGCGCGCCGGGGCCTGGCCGGTCATCCTCAATGCGCGCCTGTCCGACCGCGAGGTCGAGACGATCACCGCGCATGCCGATCCGCGCCTGATCGCATTTGCCAGCGACATCTCCCCCGACGCCGAACGCCATGCGGGCGCTTTCGAGACGGAGTATGTCGATTATCCCGGCCTGCCGCCGTTCCGTCTGACGGTCGCCGCCGATTGCGAACCGGAGCCGGTCCATGGCGACCCGGCGCGCGATGTCGGCGCGATGATCTACACGTCGGGCACCACCGGCGCACCCAAGGGGGTGATGCTCAGCCACGGCAACCTCATGCATGTGGCGCGCAATTCCGGCTATCTGCGCGGCCTCGGACCCGGCGACCTGGTTTACGGCTGCCTGCCGGTCAGCCACGTCTTCGGCCTCGCTTCGGTCTTCCTCGGCTCGGCGCTCTACGGCGCGACGAACTACGTGGTCCCGCGCTTCGACCCCTCGGAAGCGCTGCGCCTGCTTCGCGACGAAAGGCTGAGCGTGTTCCAGGGCGTGCCGGCCATGTTCGCGCGCCTCCTCGAACATGCCCGGCAATCGGGGCGCCCGGTGGAGGCACCGGGCCTGCGCTACATGTCGGCCGGGGGCTCGCCCCTCGATCTCGCCTTGAAGAACCGGACGGAAGCCGCACTCGGCGTGCCGCTGCACAACGGCTACGGCATGACCGAGCTCGCCCCCACCGTCTCGCAGACGCGTATCGAGTCACCACGCAAGGACGATGCCACGGGCCCGCTCCTGCCCGGCATTGAGGCACGCATCGTGGATGCCGAGGGAAGCGCCCTTCCCGCCGGCGAAGTCGGTGTGCTGCAGGTGCGCGGCCCCACCGTGATGCTGGGCTATTACCGCAACCGGGAGCTCACCGACAGCGTAAAGAGCGCTGATGGCTGGTTCGAGACCGGGGACCTCGCCCGTTTCGGCGAGGACGGCGCGCTCTATATCGTCGGGCGCGCCAAGGATCTCATCATCCGTTCCGGCTTCAACGTCTATCCGGAAGAGATCGAGGGCATCATCGCCTCGCATCCCGATGTGACGCTCGCCGCCGTCGTCGGGCGCAATGTCGAAGGCAACGAAGAGGTCTGGGCCTTCGTGCAACTGCGTCCGGGCGCGGCTTTCGAGGAACAGGCGATGCGCGCCTTCTGTGCCGAGCGCCTCGCGCCGTACAAGCGCCCGGCCCGGATCATCGCCATGGAAACCCTCCCCGCCTCCTCCACGGGCAAGGTCCAGAAGGCGAAGCTGCGCGAGGAAGCCGAGGAGATCAGCCTCACGCAAAGCGCGGTGGCCTGACGCATCAGGGCGAAGCCTCCTCTGCGAACCAGGTCAGGATCCGCACGGCCCGGCTGCGGCCCTGCGCCTGCGGTGCGAGCCCGTAATGCTCCGCCAGGCGATCGAGCGCGCGCGCGATCATGATCTTGGCCGAGCGGGAAGGCCAGCCGCGCGCCCGTTCGATATCGGGCAGGCGGACGAGAAAGCCGCACAGATCGATCAGCAGATCGGCATCCTGGGCGCCGAGATGACGGATCGCCATCGCCACGCGCTGGCGAGCGGCGATGCAGGCTTCGGTAGCATTCAGCCCCGTCTCGCGCGGCGCGCTACGGTCCCCGGAGCCGCCCAGACGATCCCAGTTCATCGTGGTGCCGGGCATGATGCCGGCTATGGTGAGATCCCGCCGGAAGCGCTCGCCGGCCTGGAACTGGGCCGCATTGATCAACGGTTCGCCATCGGCATTCTTGCGCGCCGCGAGCCAGACCAGCGGGCTTTCATCCTGATTGACGCGCACCCGCCCGGAGGGTGCCGCCTCCCCGTCCACTCCATGATCCAGCGTCTCGACGCGAATGGCACGGTGCTGGTCGGCGAAGGCATTGCCGGCCACCTTTACCTGCCCGTCCACCTGATTGCGTGCGGCGTCACGCGCGGAGCAGCGCCGCAGCAGTGCCTGCCCCGGTGCTGAAATCAGGGAGCGCATGCCCTGGCGTTTGACGAGATCGCGCGACGACAACTCCAGGAGCGCCGCTTCGGGAAAACTCCCTCCACCCAGCGAGACGCCCCCCGCCGTCGTATCACCGTTGCGACGCAGGACGACGCGACCCTCCTCGAAAGGATGCGCGCGCACTTCCACATTTGTCTCTGCAAGAGCCTCCAGCAGGCGCAGCGCCTGCCGTGACAGGCCCTCGCCACGCTGTTCAAAATCCCGGCTTCGCGTTTGACGCTGCCCCCGCGTGCTATACACGCTATTCGTGCATTTGTTCATAATATGTTCCAAGCCACCATTGATAATTGGGAAGACTTGGCTAAAATACGACTATAGATAGCGAAATGTCAAGAATTATTTCCTATTGCCTGATTCTGACCCATCGCTCTCCGCAAGCCCGAGGCGTTGCAGAACGGCTTCCGGATGCGCATAGGCCTCCTGGCGCTCGACACTCCAGTAACGCAAATGGTCAAGCGGAATCGGTTTGCCGGTGGCGGCGCACCGGACGAATTTGCCCGGGCGCACGACGCGAATATTGGCATCAAGGTATTCGAGCTGGGCTTCCTGGCCGAAATTGTCGTGACGATCGAGCATGCGCATCCTCCTGGAGCGCCCATGATTAGGCGAGGCCGAGCGTCGGTTCAACCGATCATCCTGCGGATACCGGCGTTTCGGGCACCGGCGTGAGCGGGTTGCCGGTCTCGAACCAGGCGACGAGGTTGTCGACGACGAGCTGCGCCATTGCCGCGCGGGTATGCACCGAGGCGGAACCCACGTGCGGCAAGAGCACGACATGCTCCATGTCGATCAGCTCCTGCGGCACCTGCGGCTCCTTCTCGAACACGTCGAGCCCGGCGGAGAGGATCGTGCCGTCCCGCAGGGCCGCGATCAGCGCCGCCTCGTCCACGACGCTGCCACGCGCGACGTTGACAAGCACGCCTTGCGGGCCGAGGGCCGCGAGGATGCGCGCATCGACGAGTTTCTCCGTGCCCTTGCCGCCGGGCGTGATCACGATGAGGGTATCGGCATCCTGCGCCATGGCTTCGAGATCGGCATAGTAGCGATGCGGCGCGTCCGCCTGCTCGTGGCGCCCGTGATAGACGACGGTGACACCGAACCCGTCGAGACGTTTCGCGATCGCCCTGCCGATGCGGCCATAGCCGAGGATACCGACCGTGCGTCCGCGCAGGGTGGGGCTGAGCGGGAACGGTTTTTCCAGCCAGCGTCCCTCGCGCAGATAGCGGTCTGCCTGGGGCAGCTTGCGCAGTGTCGCCAGCAAAAGGCCGAGCGTGAGATCGGCCACCTCGTCGGTGAGGACATCCGGCGTGTTGGTCACGACAATGCCCTTCGTGCCCGCATGCGCGGCATCGACGTGATCGTAACCGACCCCGAAACTGGAAATAATCTCGAGATTCGGCAGCGCATCGATCAGGCCCCTGTCGACGCGCCCGCTGGTGCCTCCGCCCGTGGCAATGCCGCGGATCCGGGGCGCGAGCTCCGCGATGAATGCATCCGCATCATCCGCCTCCCACAGGCGATGCAGCACAAAGCGGCTATCGAGCTGCTCGATCACGCGCGGCGCCATCGGGCGCGGCATGAGGATTTCGATCTTGCTGGCATCATCGTTCGTGGTCATGGCATTCTCCCGGCGTGTCTTTTCGTCGCGCAGGCTCCATCCACCATGTCGGGCCAGACGCGCTTTGCCGCCCTTGATCATCCGGGCAAACGTTTCAACGCAGCTATAGCGCGTCACGAGAGGTCGCATAAGGCTTTTGCGCGCAAAGGCTGCTGCGATCCTGCGCAGGTTTCGACGTCCCCGGAACCGGCACGGTGTCGTTCTGTTCGATCATGTTTTCGGGGTTCGACACATGCTTTCGCTTGCGCCATTATCGCCACAATGAATCGCTGTTCTTGCGTGAATGCATGGCCTTGCAAAGGTGCACGCCGAACAGGCGAGGAGAAGGGGAACGCATGCTGACGATTGATCGACGCAGTTTCTTCACCGGTGTGGCGGCCGCTGCCGTCGTCGCGGGAATGCCCGGGCGGTTGCGCGCGAGCGAAGCCGAATGGGCACACGGCATGTCGATATTCGGCGACCTGAAATACGGGCCGGATTTCGCGCATTTCGATTATGTCGATCCGGATGCACCGAAGGGCGGCTTCTTCGGCACCGACATGTTCGGCACCTTCAACTCCTTCAATCCCTATATCATGCAGGGTGATCCGGCGACCGGGATGGGGCTGACCTTCGACAGCCTGATGACCGGCGCTGCCGACGAGCCGGATGCGCTCTACGGCCTCGTGGCGCATTCCGTTTCGCGCGCGCAGGACGGGCTCACCTATCGCTTCCGCCTGCGCCGCGAGGCGCGTTTCCACGACGGCAGCCCGATAACGCCGGAAGATGTCGCCTTCTCGATCATGATCCTCAAGGAGGAGGGCCACCCCAGCATCCGCCAGCAGCTGCGCATGCTCGAAGGCGCCGAGGTTGAGGATGACGAGACCGTCGTCGTGCGTTTCGCCGAAGGTCGTGCGCGGGATCTGCCGCTCGCCGTTGCCGGATTGCCGATCTTCTCTGCTGCCTACTGGGAAGGACGTGACTTCGCCGCCTCGACCACCGAGCCGCCGCTCGGATCGGGCCCGTACCGCGTGGGCCGGTTCGAGAACGGTCGATTCCTGACCTATGAACGCGTCGAGGACTACTGGGGCGCAGACCTCCCGGTCAAACGGGGACAGAACAATTTCGACAGCGTGCGCTACGATTATTTCCGTGACCGCCAGGTGGCCTTCGAGGCCTTCAAGTCCGGCGCCTTCAACTATCGCGAGGAGTTCACCTCGCGCGACTGGGCGACCGGCTATGATTTCCCGGCATTGAATGAGGGCCGGGTCCTGCAGGAGGAGTTGATCGACGAGACGCCGTCGGGGCGGCAGGGCTGGTGGTTCAACACGCGGCGCGGGAAATTCGCCGATCCGCGCATCCGCGAGGCGCTTGGTTATCTGTTCGATTTCGAATCCCTCAATCGGACGATCATGTTCGATTCCTACATGCGCACGAAATCGTTTTTCGAGAATTCCCCGATGGCCGCCGAGGGCCCCATCCCGGATGACGAGGCGGCGCTGCTCGAACCCTTCCGGGACAGCCTGCCCGAGCGTGTCTTCGGTGAAGCGGTCTCACCGCCGGCTTCAGACGGCTCGGGTACCGATCGCGGCAATCTCCGCCGGGCGCAGGAACTCCTGCAAGAGGCCGGTTGCAGTTATAGCGGGCGCGACCTGATGCTGCCGAACGGTGAGCGTTTCACCATCGAATTCCTCGACTTCTCCAATGCGCTGGAGCCGCATACCCTGCATTTCTCCCGCAATCTGAGCCGGATCGGCATCGATGCGGGGCTGCGTGTGGTCGATGCCTCGCAGTTCCAAAGGCGCATTGACGAATTTGACTTCGACATCATCACACGTCGTTTCGTCGGCTCCCTGACGCCCGGGGGCGAGTTGCGTGTGATCTTCGGCTCGGAAGCCGCCGAACTGGCGGGCTCGCCCAATGTGGCCGGCATCGCCGATCCAGCCGTCGATGCGCTGATCGAGAAGGTGATCGCGGCCGGGACGCGTGAGGAGATGTATGTTGCCGCGCGCGCGCTCGACCGGGTGCTGCGCGCCGGTTTCTACTGGGTGCCAATGTGGTTCAAGGGAACGCACTGGCTGGCCTTCTGGGACGAGTTCGGGCGCCCCGAAACCAAGCCGCGTTTTTCCGTGGGCGCGCTGTCCACCTGGTGGATCGACGAGGAGCGGGTGCGCGCGGCACGGCGTGCGTGATCGGGCTTTACCCTGTATGCATCGTCTTGCAACGTGAACATCGATTCGCCACAACCGGAGCAGTGATTCGCTGCGCTCGTATCGTTTGAGGTTCCATGGCCGCTTATATTGCGCGACGCCTTCTCCTGATGATCCCGACAATTTTCGGGATCATGCTGATATCGTTCGTGATCGTGCAATTCGCTCCGGGTGGTCCGGTTGAGCGCGTACTGGCGCAGATCCAGGGAGCCGATGCGGGGGCGACCGCTCGCTTCGGCGGCGCTGGTGGCGGTGATAGCGGCGGCCTCGCAGGCCAGATGAACGGCGGCGATGGCGGTTCGGGGGGCTCCGACGGCTCCGCCTATCGCGGCGCGCAAGGACTCGACCCTGAATTCATCGCCGAGCTGGAGGCGCAATTCGGCTTTGATCGCCCCACCCACGAGCGTTTTGCCTTGATGCTGTGGAACTTCTCCCGTTTCGATTTCGGCGAGAGCTATTTTCGCGACATTTCGGTGATCGACCTGATCAAGGAAAAGCTGCCGGTCTCGATTTCGCTGGGCCTTTGGATGACGATCATTTCCTATGCGATCTCGATCCCGCTGGGAGTGAAGAAGGCGGTGCGTGACGGCACCCCTTTCGACTGGTGGACCTCCGCCGTCGTGATCGTCGGCTACGCCATTCCGGGTTTCCTCTTCGCCATCCTGCTCATCGTGTTGTTTGCCGGCGGCTCGTTCTGGCAGGTATTCCCGTTACGCGGGCTATGGTCGGAGCAATATGCCGACATGTCTTTCTGGGCCTGGGTGACGACGCCCGCAGCGATCCTCGACTATTTCTGGCATCTGGCCCTGCCGATCACGGCCATGGCGATCGGCGCCTTCGCCACGACGACGCTTCTGACGAAGAATTCCTTCCTCGACGAGATCCGGAAGCAGTACGTGACAACCGCACGCATGAAGGGGCTCTCGGAGCGGCAGGTGCTTTACGGGCATGTTTTCCGCAACGCCATGCTGATCGTGGTGGCCGGTTTTCCCGGCGCCTTCATCAGCGCGTTCTTTACCGGTGCGCTCCTGATCGAGACGATCTTCTCTCTCGACGGGCTCGGCTTGCTCTCCTTCGAATCCATCGTCAACCGGGATTACCCGGTCGTCTTCGCCACCCTCTTCATCTTCTCGCTGCTTGGACTTGTGGTGAATCTGATCTCCGATCTCACTTATGTCTGGATTGATCCGCGCATCGATTTCGAGACAAGAGAGGTGTGAGATGGTGATGCATACCCTTCATGCAGGCCGCGCTTTCCCTCCCCTCAGGGGAGCGACCAGGGGTGGGTTGAACCCGAGCGCAAATTCATCTACGCCCGATTACGTCTCGATCCGCTCTCCCTACCCTCATTCGCTCCCCGCTGGGGAGGGAGACCCCTGCATGAAGCGGGGCAGCCGGTCATGAACGCGCCCCTGACGAAGCCGCTGGCGCCGCCGCAAGAGGATCGGGGTTTTCTCAATCTGTCACCGATCAATCGGCGCAGGATGGAGAATTTCAAGGCCAACAAGCGCGGTTACTGGTCCTTCTGGATCTTCATGGTCCTGTTCGTACTCACCATGTTTGCCGAGCTTCTGGCCAATGACAGGCCAATCGTGGTTTCGTTCAAGGGCGAGATGCTGTTTCCGATCTTCGAGGATTATCCTGAAGCCAAATTCATCGAGGACGGCTTCCTGCCGGTCACCGATTATCGCGAGCCCATCATCAAGGAGGCGATTGCCGAGCATGGCTGGGTGATCTGGCCACCGATCCGCTTTCACTACACCACGCACAACCTGTCACTTCCCGTCCCGGCCCCGGCCCCGCCCACATGGATGCTGGATGACGCGCAGTGCGAAAGTGTCGCGATGCTCACCGGCGGCAGCGGCTGCCGGGATCTGGAGTGGAACTGGCTCGGGACGGACGATCAGGGCCGCGACGTGCTGGCCCGGCTGATCTACGGTTTTCGCATCTCGGTCCTGTTCGGCCTGATCCTCGCTGCCGTCTCCTCCGTGATCGGCGTCTTCGCCGGCGCGGTCCAGGGTTATTTTGGCGGCTGGACGGACCTGGTCTTCCAGCGTTTCATCGAGATCTGGACGGCGATCCCCGCCTTGTATCTCCTGATCATCATCGCATCGATCATCACCCCGAGTTTCTGGGTTCTGCTGGGGATTCTGCTTCTGTTCAGCTGGGTCGCGCTGGTCGGCGTGGTGCGTGCGGAATTCCTGCGCGCGCGGAATTTCGAATATGTCCGCGCCGCCCGGGCGCTCGGCCAGTCGGACGGCAAGATCATGGTCAAGCATGTCCTGCCCAATGCCATGGTTGCGACCCTGACCTTCCTGCCCTTCATTCTGAACGGTTCGATCACGACCCTGACATCACTCGACTTCCTCGGATTCGGCCTGCCCCCCGGCTCGCCCTCACTCGGGGAATTGCTCGCCCAGGGCAAGGCCAACCTGCAGGCGCCCTGGCTCGGGCTGACGGGCTTCTTCACGATAGCGCTGATGCTCAGTCTCTTGATCTTCATCGGCGAGGCCGTGCGCGACGCCTTCGATCCGCGCAAGACCTTCTCATGAGGCCGGTGATGAAACGGTCGCCTCTCCCCACCCTCATTCCCTCCCCGCTGGGGAAGGAGGCCCGGCATGCGCGGCAGGAGGGGTGCGCCCTTGCCGGCTCCGCTGTTGCGATGATGAAGGAAACCGCATGACCGCGCCGCTGCTCTCCATTCGCGATCTCTCGGTCGCCTTTCGCCAGAGCGGCAGCGAGGTGCTGGCGGTGGATCGTGTGTCGTTCGACATCGCACCGGGGGAGACGGTCGCGCTGGTGGGCGAATCCGGCTCCGGCAAGTCCGTCACGGCGCTCTCCGTGGCGAAACTCCTGAATTATCCCACCGCCTTCCATCCCACGGGCGAGATCATGTTCAAGAGCAAGGACCTCCTGAAAGCCAGCGAGATGGAGATGCTGCAGGTTCGCGGCGCCGACATCACCATGGTTTTCCAGGAGCCCATGACATCGCTCAATCCACTGCATACGATCTCCCGCCAGATCGGCGAGATCCTGCGGCTGCACCGGCGCCTGGGCGAGAAGGAGGCCCGGGCGCGCACGCTCGAGATGCTCGAACTCGTCGGCATCCGCGAGGCCGAGAGCCGGCTGGACGCCTATCCGCATGAACTCTCCGGAGGGCAGCGACAGCGCGTGATGATCGCCATGGCGCTCGCCAACGAACCCGACCTGCTCATCGCCGACGAGCCAACCACGGCACTCGACGTCACTGTGCAGGCCCAGATTCTCGCCCTGCTCGCCGATTTGAAAAAGCGCATGGGCATGGCGATGCTGTTCATCACCCATGATCTGGGCATCGTGCGCAAGGTGGCGGACAGGGTCTGCGTCATGACGCAAGGGCAAATCGTCGAGGCGGGCAGCGTCGCCCAGGTCTTCGACAACCCGCAGCATGAATATACCCGTCGCCTGCTCGCAGCCGAACCGAAGGGCCGCCCGCAGCCGGTGCCCGCGGGCGCGCCAGTCGTCCTGGAAGCCGGCCCGATCAAGGTCTGGTTCCCGATCAAGAAAGGCTTCTTCGGGCGCACCGTCAGCCATGTTAAGGCTGTTGACGAGGTCAGTATCAAGGTGCGCGAGGGGGAGACGGTCGGCGTCGTCGGCGAATCCGGTTCCGGCAAGACGACGCTTGGCCTGGCCATCCTGCGCCTGATTTCCTCACAAGGCCCCGTTGCCTTTCTCGGCGACCGTATCGACGGTCTGAAATCGAAGCGGATCAGGCCTTTGCGCAAGAACATGCAGGTGGTGTTCCAGGATCCCTACGGCTCGCTGTCGCCGCGTATGTCGGTCACACAAATCGTCGAGGAAGGCTTGCTCGTACTCAATCGCGGGCTGTCGAGCGACCAGCGCCGGGAAGTGGTGGCACACGCGCTCACCGATGTCGGGCTGGACCCTTCGGCCATGGACCGCTACCCGCATGAGTTTTCCGGCGGGCAACGCCAGCGCATCGCCATTGCCCGCGCCATGGCGCTGGAACCGAAATTCATTCTGCTCGACGAACCGACCTCTGCGCTCGACATGTCGGTGCAGGCACAGATCGTCGAACTGTTGCGCGAATTGCAGCAAAGGCGCAAACTGGCCTACATGTTCATCAGCCACGACCTCAAGGTGGTGCGCGCGCTCGCCAATCAGGTCATCGTGATGCAGAACGGGCGCGTGGTCGAGCAAGGCGAAGCAGAGCGGGTCTTTACCGACCCGCAGACGGATTATACCCGGGCGCTGTTTGCTGCTGCTTTCGACCTTGCCACAGCCGATGCCGGCGTGGTGAGCGAATGACGCGACCATGAGCCATGTGACAGCGACGGCGGAAAGGACGGGGGCAGCGAGAGTCCTTCTGATCGTGCTCGATTCCGTCGGTATCGGTGCGGCGCCGGATGCCGCCTTCTATGGGGATGCCGGCGCCAATACACTCGGCCATATCGCAGAGGGCTGCGCCACGGGTGCGGGTGATCGCGCGGGATTGCGCAGCGGTCCGCTGCATCTGCCCAACCTGGCCCGTTACGGCCTCGGTCATGCCATGCGCGCTGCCAGCGGCGAGATCTACCCTGATCTGATGCCTGATCACGATCCGCAAGGCCTCTGGGGCCATGCGATCGAGACCTCGCGTGGCAAGGACACGCCGTCGGGGCACTGGGAGATCGCCGGCTGCCCGGTCGATTTCGACTGGGGCTATTTTCCCGATACCCGCCCGGCCTTTCCGGACTGGCTCACCGCAGCGCTGATCGAACAGGCGCAATTGCCCGGAATCCTGGGCAATCGCCATGCCTCGGGGGTCGGGATCATCGAGGAATGCGCCGTCGATCATCTGAAGACCGGCAAGCCGATCTGCTACACCTCGGTAGACAGCGTCTTGCAGATCGCGGCGCATGAAGACATGTTCGGGCTTGATCGTCTCTATGAGACATGCCGTATCGCGCGCGGCCTGTGCGACCGGCTGAAGATCGGGCGGGTGATCGCCCGCCCTTTCCTCGGGGATGCCGAGAGCGGCTTCAACCGCACCGGAAACCGCAAGGATTTCGCTATTCCGCCGCCCGAGGGCACCCTTCTCGACAGGCTGCATGCCGCTGGCCGTGCCATGGTCAGCGTCGGCAAGATCGGCGATATCTTCGCCCACCGCCATACTGGCGAAGAGATCAAGCCATCCGGCAATGACGCCTGCCTGAGCGCGGCGATCGACGCCATGCACGGGCTGGGGCCCGGCGGGCTGGTCTTCGCCAATCTCGTTGATTTCGATTCCGATTACGGCCATCGCCGCGATCTTCCCGGCTATGCGGCGGCGCTGGAAGCCTTCGACCGCCGCGTTCCCGAGATCGAGGTTGTGTTGCGCGCAAATGACCTGTGCATCATCACCGCCGATCATGGCAATGATCCGACCTGGCGCGGCACGGATCACACCCGCGAGCAGATCCCCGTGATCGGCTTCGGCCCCGGGCTTTCGACCCGCGACATCGGTCGCCGGGAGAGTTTTGCCGATATCGGGGCGAGCGTGGCGGCCTGTCTGGGGATTGCCGCACCCAGGACCGGAACGGCGTTCCTGCCATAATGCAGGCGCGCCCGCGCCCCTGATTCGCTCTGCGGCGCAACGCGGCTCCGGCAAAACCGGCCTTGCCAGCGCCGGGCTCGGCCTCCATCATGCAGATCGAACCCAGCTGCCCGGAGGCGCAATGAGCGAGAGCGACAAGGCAAGCCGCGCACGCGGCAGCGCACAGGTGCATGTCCTGCCAATCCCACAAGCGGATTCCGCGCCGGCCCGGAACCAGCCCCGCATCGCTTTCAACCGCGACGAGCTGCGTGAAATCCTCAACGTCTACGGTCGCAAGGTCGCAGCCGGGGAGTGGCGCGATTACGCGATCGATTTCACCCGCGACAAAGCGATCTTCTCGGTCTTCCGCCGCACCGCCGAGACGCCACTCTACCGAATCGAGAAGGATCCGAAAGCCGCACGGCGGCAAGGGGCCTATGCCGTCGTCGCCGGCACGGGCCGGGTGATGAAGCGCGGTCATGAACTCGGGCGAGTGCTGCGGATACTTGAAAAAGAACTGCGTCTGGTGGATTGAAGCACGCGCGAGGCTCGCATCGCCGGGTTTTTCGTGCTTAAGCTCGCCGCGACTTTCGGAGGTTCCCATGATCCTGTCGTCCCGTGCCGGGCGCGCCCTGTTGATCGCCGGCGCGATTGCCCTGACCCTCTCCGCCTGCGGACGTCGCGGCCCGCCCGAGGCACCGCCCGCCGCAGCCGAACGCCAGACCGTCGAGCAGGAGAGCCGCGAGGAGGTTCAGGAGCAGACAACGCCGACCCGCCCGGACCGCCCCTTCATACTCGACGCACTTCTCTGATATCCTGATTCTTCCCGAAAGGCTGCTACAGCCATGCATCATTTCGATTACCGCGACGGCGTCATGCATGCCGAGGGCGTCTCCCTCGACACCATGGCCGAGGCCGTCGGGACCCCGTTCTACTGCTATTCCACCGCGACCCTGCTGCGCCATTACCAGGTCTTCGCAGAGGCCTTTGCAGATACCGATACGCTCGTCTGCTATGCGATGAAGGCCAATTCCAATCAGGCCGTGGTGAAGACCCTGGCTGACCAGGGCGCGGGAATGGATATCGTCTCGGAGGGTGAACTGCGCCGTGCGTTGGCCGCAGGGGTTCCGGGAGAGCGGATCGTCTTCTCCGGCGTCGGCAAGACACGCAAGGAGATGGAAGCGGCGCTTGCGGCGCGAATCCTGTGCTTCAACGTGGAATCCGAGCCCGAGCTCCAGGCGCTGTCGCAGGTTGCTTCGGAGATGGGCGTCGTCGCGCCGGTTTCAGTACGCGTCAATCCGGATGTCGATGCGCGCACCCATGCGAAGATCTCCACGGGCAAGTTCGACAACAAGTTCGGCATCCCGATCTCGCGCGCCCGTGATGTCTATGCGCTGGCCAGGGACTTGCCCGGGATCGCGACTGTGGGCGTCGACATGCATATCGGCAGCCAGATCACCGATCTCGAACCGTTCGACAACGCCACAGCTCTGCTGGTCGAGCTCGCACGCGATCTGATGGCACAGGGCCATCAGCTGCATCATATCGATTTCGGCGGCGGGCTCGGCATCCCCTACAAGGAGGGCGACCCGCCTCCCCCGCGGCCAGAGCTGTTTGCGCAGACGATCAAGAAGCATACGCAAGGCCTGGGCCTGAAGCAGCTTTTCGAAATCGGACGGATGATCGCCGGCAATGCCGGGATTCTCGTGGCGCGGGTGATCTATGTAAAGCAGGGTGAGGGCAAGACCTTCGTCATCGTCGATGCGGCGATGAACGACCTGATCCGCCCGACCCTCTACGAGGCGCATCACGACATCAAGCCCGTGGCACAACCCCGCGACGGGACCCTTCACAAGGTGGATGTGGTCGGCCCGGTCTGCGAGACCGGCGATTACCTGGCCCTCGACCGGGAACTCCCGCAATTGCGATCGGGCGACCTGATCGCCGTCATGACCGCAGGCGCCTATGGCGCGGTTCAGGCGGGCACCTACAACACGCGCCCGCTGGTTCCCGAGGTTCTCGTGAGGGGCGACCGCTACGAGGTCGTGCGTCGGCGCGAAAGCTATGAGACGCTCATTGCGCAGGATCACCTGCCCAACTGGCTGCTGGCCTGAAGGGTGGCGGCGAAGCCGGGCTCCTCGTCCTTGACCACCTTCGTAACGATGTAGGTGTAGTAGCGGTCGATTCCGATCTCGCCGGCAAGCCAGAAGTCTATCAGATCCTGATACGCGCCGATGTCACGCGCCACGACACGCACGAGATAATCCACCCCGCCTCCGAGCGCCCAGCAGCCCACCACCTGAGGATGATCGCGCATCGCCGCCTCGAACCGTTCGAAATCGGCCCGCGTATGGCTCTTGAGCGAGACCTCAAGCATCACAGTGGTGACCGGCCCCAGGATCTCGGGCGCGATGCGAGCATGATAACCGGTGATCAGCCCGGCCTTTTCCAGCCGCGCAAGCCGCGTCCAGCAGGGCGTCGGCGAGAGGCCGACCGTCTCGGCGAGCGCGCGCTTCGTAATCCGGCCGTCACGGGCCACCGTGGCGAGGATGCGCAGATCATACGCGTCGAGCTTGATGCTTGTCATCGCGCCATCCGGGAGCCACACTGCGTCGAAACGCGATTCATCCCGTCGCGGACAGGTGCAAGGCCGCGACGGGGATCGGGGTGACCATGAACGACTCGCATCTGAAATTCAGCCGCGCGGAATATGCCGAGCGGCTGGCCAGGACCCGTGCGGCCATGGCGGAGCAGGAGCTGGATCTCCTGATCGTCAGCGATCCGTCCAACATGGCCTGGCTCACCGGTTACGATGGCTGGTCCTTTTACGTCCACCAATGTGTCCTCGTTTCGCATGAGGGGGAACCGGTCTGGTACGGTCGGCTGCAGGATGCCAATGGCGCACGCCGCACAGCCTATCTGCAGGATGACAACATACTCTCCTATCCCGATCACTATGTGCAATCCACCGACCATCATCCGATGGACCTGCTCGCGGCGATCATCGAATCGCGCGGCTTCGACAAGGCGCGGATCGGGGTCGAGCTCGACAATTACTATTTCACCGCCGCCGCCTATGCGGCTTTGACCACGCACCTGCCCAACGCGCTCTTCCTCGACGCCACCGCGCTGGTGAACTGGCGTCGCGCCATCAAGAGCGAGGCCGAGATCGGTTTCATGCGCAAGGCCGCGCGCATCGTCGAGGCAATGCACCAGCGTATCCTGGAAAAGGCGGAGCCGGGCATCCGCAAATGCGATCTGGTCGCGGAGATCTACGATGTCGGTATTCGCGGTGTCTCGGAGACCGGCGGCGATTACCCAGCCATCGTGCCGCTGCTGCCGTCGGGACCCGATGCCGCCGCGCCGCATCTCACCTGGAACGACCAGCCGCTGCGCAAGGGCGAGGGGACATTTTTCGAGATTGCGGGCTGCGTGAACCGCTATCATTGCCCGCTCTCGCGCACGGTCTTCCTCGGCAAGCCGCCCCAGGCCTTCCGGGATGCGGAGAAGGCGGTGCTGGAAGGCATGGAAGCGGGGCTGGAGAATGCGCGCCCGGGCATGACCTGCGAGGACATCGCCTTCGGTTTCTTCAGCGTTCTGGAACGCCACGGCATCATCAAGGACAACCGCACCGGCTATTCCATCGGCCTGAGCTACCCTCCTGACTGGGGCGAGCGCACCATGAGCCTGCGCTCGGGCGACCGCACCGTGCTCGAACCGGGCATGACCTTCCATTTCATGAGTGGGCTGTGGCTGGCCGATATGGGGCTGGAGATCACCGAGAGCATCCTGATCACCGAAACCGGGGTCGAATGCCTCGCCAATGTGCCACGCGAACTCTTCATCAAGGATTGACCCCGTATTCATGACCGCCAGCCTGCCCCCGTCCCCGATCACCTGCGACCTCGATTTCGACCGCGAGGGCGCGCAACACGGCTTCCTGCGCCTGCCCTGGAGCCGCGACGATTCGGCCTGGGGTTCGGTGCTGATCCCGATCTGCGTGATCCGCAGCGGGACCGGGCCGACGGCGCTGTTGATCGGCGGCAATCACGGTGACGAATACGAGGGTCCGGTCGCGCTGTACGACCTCGCCGCGACGCTCGACCCGAAGCAGATCCGCGGGCGCGTGATCATTCTGCCAACGCTCAACGAGCCCGCCTTCCGGGCTGGAACCCGCACATCGCCGATCGATGGCGGCAATCTCAACCGCTCCTTCCCCGGCAGGCCCGACGGGACACCGACGCAGAAGATCGCCGATTACGTCACCCGGCATCTGTTCCCGCTGGCGGATTATGTGCTCGATTTCCATTCCGGCGGCAAGACGCTGGATTTCCTGCCGCTGGCCGCCTGCCACATCCTGCCCGACAAGGCTCAGGAGGCGCGCTGCCGCGCAGCGGTCACGGCTTTCGGAGCACCCTATGCGCTGCAGATGCTGGAAATCGATCCGGCGGGGCTTCTCGACGGCGTCGCAGAAGCCATGGGCAAGACCTTCGTCACGACCGAACTCGGCGGCGCGGGTACGATCACGCCCGAGCGCCTCGCGATCACCAAGCGGGGCACCCGTAACCTGCTTGTCCATGCGGGCATTCTCGATGAGAAGCCAAAGCCGCATCACGAACAGGTCGAACCGCAATGGCTCGACATGCCCGATGGCGATTGTTTCGTCTTCGCGGAAGAAGGCGGCCTGGTCGAGCCCTGCATCGGACTGGGCGGGCGGGTGGCACGCGGCGATGTTCTGGCACTGATCCATCCTGCGGGGCGCACCGGCGCGAAGCCCGTCCCGTATCGCGCTCCGCGCGAAGGGCTGGTGATGGCCCGCCACGTGCCGGGCCTCGTCAAACCGGGGGATTGCCTGGCGGTGATCGCGGTCGAACTCTGAGCCCGCCCGGGCGGATCATCCCACCCTGCAGGAAAGGAATCCCTCGCGGATGGCGTCCTCGTCAAGGTTGCGCCCGATGAAGACGACGCGGGAGCGCCGGGGCTCACCAGCTTTCCAGTCACCCTGGACATCGCCGTCGAGGATCATGTGGATACCCTGGAAGACGAAGCGCTTGGGCTCGTCGGGGAAGGCGACAATCCCCTTGCAGCGCAGGATGTCCGGCCCCTGAACCTGGGTCAGCTCGGAAATCCAGGGCAGGAATTTCTCCGGATTCACCTCACCATCGAGCGTAACGGAGATCGATTGCATCTCCTCGTCATGATGATGGTGATGGCCTTCCTCCAGGAAATCGGGCTCAAGCGTGATGATGCGTTCGAGATCGAAGGCGTTGCGCTCCAGAACCTGCGCGATCTCGACATCGCATTTCGTCGTGTGGTGCAGCCGGGCATAGGGGTTGATGGCGCGGATGCGCGCCTCGACATCGGCAAGCTCGCCATCGCTGACGAGATCGACCTTGTTGAGCAGGATCACATCGGCAAAGGCGATCTGGTTCTTGGCTTCAGGCGCATCTTTCAGCCGCTCGGCCAGCCATTTGGCGTCGGCGACGGTGACCACCGCGTCGAGCCGTGCCGCATCGGCCACATCCTGATCCATGAAGAAAGTCTGGGCGACCGGTGCCGGATCAGCCAGCCCCGTGGTCTCGACGATAACCGCGTCGAACTTGCCACGCCGCTTCATCAGTCCGTCCATGATGCGGATCAGGTCGCCGCGCACGGTGCAGCAGATGCAGCCATTGTTCATCTCGAAGACTTCCTCGTCAGCACCCACGACGAGGTCATTGTCGATCCCCACTTCACCGAACTCGTTCACGACGACGGCGTAACGCTTGCCGTGATTCTCGGTGAGGATACGGTTCAGGAGCGTTGTCTTGCCGGCGCCGAGATACCCGGTCAGGACGGTTACGGGGATCTTTCCGGTCACGGTCTCGGCCTGCATATCAGACATGTCCTGCCTCCTGATTGAAGGCGGCGGGGAGCCCTGGAGACCACCCGCCGCTTCGTGTCCTGTCCGGAAAGCCTCAGGACCCGAGGCCTTCGCTGATGAGACTTATATTGTGTCGCATCATGTCGATGTAAGTCCCCGCCGGGCCATCCGGCCGAGAAAGTGCATCGGAATAGAGCGTTCCGGCAACCGGCACATCGGCCTCCCGGGCAATCTGCTCGATCAACCGGGCATCGGTGAGGGATTCCGCGAAGACAGAATTGATGTTATTCGCCCGAATCGTGTCGATCAACCTTGCGGCACCGCGCGCGGTGGCCTCGGCTTCGGTCGTGGTACCCACCGGCGCATCGAATGCGAGGCCATAGGCGGAGGTGAAGTAGCGGAAGGCATTGTGGCTGGTGATCACCAGCGCGGCCTCCGGCAATGCCGCGACCCTCTCCCTGATCTCGGCATCGAGGGCGGCCAGCTCGGCGATATAGGCTTCCGCATTCGCCTTGTAGAAATCCGCACCATCGGGATCCCCGGCGATCAGTGCGTCACGAATATTGGCCACATAGACCTTCACATTGCCGACATCCTGCCAGGCATGCGGGTCGAACTCGCCATGTGCGTGATCGTCATGCTCGTGGCCGTGGTCGTCATGGCCATGGTCGTCATGGCCATGGTCGTCATGGCTGTGCCCATGGTCATCGTGACTGTGCCCGTGATCGTCGTGATCGTGCTCATGGTCGTCATGGCTGTGGCCGTGATCGTCATGATCGTCATGCCCCGCATCGGCAATCGCATTGATGCCGTCTGCGACTGTGACAATGGTCGCCTCGGTGCCGGAAGCCTCGATCAGGCGATCGATCCAGCCCTCGTAGAGCAACCCGTTTGTGAAAACGACACCCGACTCGGCAAGCGTACGCGCATCGCTCGGCCTGGGTGAATAGACATGTCCATCCCCGTCCGGACCAACCAGCGTGGTCAATGCGATGCGGTCACCGCCCACCTGCCGCACCAGATCGCCGAGTATCGAGAAGGTTGCGACAACCTGGAGGCGATCCTGCGCGAAAGCAGGCATGGCGCTGGTGCCGGCGAGAATGGTTCCTGCAAGCAATGTTATAATATTACGTCTATTGAGCATGGTCGGCTCCTTTTCGATGGCGTTTCAGGCTTCGAGGTGGCGGCGCGGGACAAGGCTCCAGACGAGCCCGCTTTCCCGACCGAGGAAGAGTGATGCGAGGTAGAACAGACCGGCGACCAGGATGATGGCCGGGCCGGCCGGCAATCCGTGATGATAGGACAGAAGCAACCCGCCCGCTCCGGAGAGCATGCCGGCGATGACGGCGATCAGGACCATGACCGTGACATCCGCGCTCCAGAATCGCGCCGTGGCCGCGGGCAGCATCATCAACCCAACGGCAAGCAGCGTTCCCAGTGCCTGAAATCCGCCGACGAGGTTGAGCACGACGAGACCGAGAAAGACGAGGTGCAAGGGCGTCCCCACGCGGCTGACAGAGCGCAGAAAGACCGGATCGACACATTCCATGACGAGGCCGCGATAGATCAGCGCGAATGCCAGCAAAGTCACGCTGGCTATGGCGGCGATCAGCGTCAGCGCGGCATCGTTGAGGGCGAGCACCGTTCCGAACAGGACATGCATGAGATCCACGTTCGAGCCCCGCACGGACACGATGGTGACCCCGAGCGCGAGCGACATCAGATAGAATGTCGCCAGTGAGGCGTCTTCCTTCAGGACCGTATAGCGCGTGACGAGTCCCGAGAGCACGGCGACGATCACGCCGGCGATCAAGCCGCCCAGCGTCATCGCAGGCAGCGACAGGCCCGCGATGAGGAAGCCGATCGCCGCGCCCGGCAGGATGGCATGGGCCATGGCGTCACCGGTCAGGCTCATGCGGCGCAGCATCAGGAAAACCCCGACCGGTCCAGCGCCGAGCGCCAGCACCATGGCGCCGAACAGGCCGCGTCGCATGAAATCGAACTGTACGAACGGAAGGATCAGGGCGTCATACATGGCTGCCGATCATGAGCGTTCGCAAAGGGTGGCGAAGGGGTCGTTCGCCTCGACCATGCGTCGTGCACGCAGGAGATTGTCAGGGCGCAGAACCTGCCCGGTCTCACCCCAGGCGATCGGCTCGCGGGCGATCAGCAGGGTCTCGGGGAAGATCTCGCGCACAATGTCCATGTCGTGCAGCACGGCCACGACCGTACGCGCCTCGTCATGCCAGCGACTGACGAGATCGAGCAGATCCCGGGTCGTACGGGAATCGATCGCGGTAAACGGCTCGTCCAGCAGGATGAGTTCGGCGTCCTGCAGCAGCAGGCGGGCAAACAGCACGCGCTGCATCTGCCCCCCGGAGAGCGTGCTGATGGTCCGACGCTCGAAACCCGTGAGACCCACGGCAGCGATGGCCTCGGCGATCCGCGCGCGATCAGCACGGGCGATCCCGCCGAACAGGCCGCTTTGCTTCCACAACCCCATCGCGACGAGATCATAGACGGATATCGGAAAGCTCCGATCGAGCTCGGCGACCTGCGGAAGATAGGCAAAGCGCGAACGCAGTCGCGGGCGTGCGACGCGGTCATTGGCGGCGGAATCCGCCTCGGGCATGAGGATACGCCCGGACAGGGGGCGAAGGGCACCGACGATCCCCTTCAGCAGCGTGGATTTTCCCGCGCCGTTGGGCCCGACAACCGCGGTCAGGCTGCCGCGTTTGATGGCTCCGTCGAGATGATGCACGGCCGGATGACGCCCGTAGCCCAGGGTCACATCGTCGAACTGGATCGCCGCCGCCATGATCAGAGCCATCCTGCCAGGAGAGCCAGAATCACCCAGAGCACGACGACCACGATCGAAGCGCCCGCAAGCCGCTGCCAAGCCGAGAGGCGCATCAGTGACCATGACGGGCCGAGCGCCACCGCACGCGGCGCGGCATGGTCATGCCGATGCACATGCACAGCATCGCGCCCGGGCGCATCTGATGGCGGGATATCGTGGCGATCGGTGGTCATGAATGTTCTACTATTACATTCTTCCGACCCACGCTAGGCCCTGCTGCGGAAAAATGGTGGACTGACGGGCCGATGATGACGGTCGGGCGCGTGCATCGCTGCACCATCACCCTTGGCGGAAACCGCGCAGCAGCGTCTGATCGGCCATGATAGCCTCGACCCTGTGTCTTTTCGCGGAGAAACCCATGTCGCAGCAGCCTCCCGCCCATCCCGCCAATCTCTCCATGCTGGAAAAGCGCCGCATCGAGGCGGAGATTCTCAAACATGTCTATGACGTCCTGAAGGAACGCGGCGACATGGCGCTGGCGCAGGAGACCATCCGCGAATCCGTGCGCCGCTCCTCGATCGAACAAGCCGGGCGCTTCGCCGCGCAGACGTCCGAGGGCACCTCGCTCGACAGTTTCGTCGAGGCGACGAAACTGTGGGAAAAGGAGGATGCCCTGCGCATCCGCGTCAAGGAGCGCACGGAGACGACCTATGTCTTCGATGTCGAGCGCTGCCGCTATGCCGAGATGTACAAGGAGATGGGGCTGGGCGAGATCGGCCACCTGCTCTCCTGCCAGCGCGACGCCACCTTCTGCCAGGGTTACGACCCACGCCTGAAATTCACCCGCAGCCAGACGATCATGCAGGGCGCCTCCCATTGCGATTTCCGCTACGATTTCCTCACCGACGCGGAAAAGGCGCAAGAGAGTGATTGAGGACAATCCCTGACGCGCCAGCGCTGTTCGATAGCCGTGCAATCGTGCTTCGTTGAAGATTTCCCGGCCAATACGCCAATGGGAATCTCAATGCGAAGAAAGCGCATGCCATTTCCCAGGAAAAGCTGTCGGTACAAGCACCGGCATCGCCGCAAACCTTCTCGGCCCGAACTTTTCGCCGGCATATGAGTTGCTCATGGCGAAGGCCGAGCCCGTGCAACATGGTTTCATCGGTCGTGTTGAGGGAGTGCAAGATGTTCAACCGCCGGGGAATTCTGCAGGGCGCGGGTAGAATGGAGGCAACGGGGATCATCGGGCGCGGAAGCGACCCATCTGTTCGTCAGTGAGGATACCGTGTTTCTCGAAAAGCCCTGTGAACCGATCATGCAACTCAAACGGCGCGCGAATACCCCTTCATGTTCCACTGCCACATCCTTGAGCATGAGGATGGCAACATGATGGGCCAGTACATCACCACCTGAATGCGGCTGCCGATACCAATGCCGAAAGGCGCCGGGGCGGGGATGCTCCAACGCTCAAGCACAAGCGGCGACCTGCATTGCACTTAAACCTGACAGGATTCCCATGAGCCGGAAAAAGCAGAACGAAACGCATGATCGCGACCGTTCGGCGGATGATCAGGCTGAGAAAGAACAAGCCGGAAACGGCCCGCAGGGGCATCACTCCGCGCAACGCCATTCCGGCCATGATGATGGCGGTCATGACAATGCCGGTCATGATCATTCCGGCCACGAGCAGATGTTCCGGCGCAGGTTCTGGATCAGTCTCGTCCTGTCGATTCCCGTTCTCCTGACCAGCGAGATGCTGCAGGGTTGGCTCGGCTTCAGCCTGCCGCCATTCCCGGGTGACGGCTGGGTCGGCCCGGTTTTCTCGACCATCGTCTTCGTCGTTGGCGGGTTGCCGTTCCTCCAGATGGCCTGGTCGGAGCTGCGCGAGCGCAAACCCGGCATGATGGCGCTGATCTCGCTCGCGATCACGGTTGCGTTCGTTTTCAGCATGGCGACCGTGTTCGTGCTTGAGGGCGAGGCCTTCTTCTGGGAACTGGTGACGCTGATCGACGTCATGCTGCTCGGGCACTGGATCGAAATGCGCAGTGTGCGCCAGGCATCGGGCGCGCTCGACAAGCTGGCACAGCTTCTCCCCGACAAGGCGGAACGTCTGGGCGAAGACGGCAAGACCGAAGAGATCCCCGTCTCCGAACTGCGCGAAGGCGATTTGGTGCTCGTGCGCCCCGGTGCCAGTATTCCGGTCGATGGCTCCATCAGCGAGGGGGAATCCGAGGTCGACGAGGCCATGATCACGGGGGAATCCCGGCCCGTTCCCAAGAAATCCGGCGATGACGTCGTGGGCGGAACCGTCAATGGGGACGGCAGCTTGCGGATCGAAGTGGGGGCCGTCGGCGACGAGACGACGCTGGCGGGGATCATGAAGCTCGTGGAGGAAGCGCAAGAGGCCAAGTCTCGTGGCCAGATGCTGGCTGATCGCGCCGCCGCAGCCTTGTTCTATATCGCCATCGGCGTCGCGGTACTGACGGCGATCGCCTGGTGGTTCGTGCTCGGCTGGGATATTTCGATCCTGCGGCGGGTGGCCACCGTCCTTGTCATCGCCTGTCCGCATGCACTGGGGCTCGCCGTGCCGCTCGTCCTCGCCAACACGACCGCAATGGGCGCCAAGGCCGGCATCCTCGTGCATGACCGCATGGCGCTGGAGGAAGCGCGGACGCTCGACACCATCGTCTTCGACAAGACCGGCACGCTGACTGAAGGCGAGCACTCGCTGGTCGCCGCCGAAACCGCCGAGGATCTGGATCGGAACCGGGCCGTCGCGCTGGCGGCGGCCGTGGAGGGCGATTCCGAACACATGATCGCCCGCGCCTTGCGCCGCGCCGCCGAGGAGGAAGAGCTCGACGTGCCACGCGCCTCGGGCTTCGAAGCGAGCAAGGGGCGTGGCGTGCGCGCCGAAATCGATGGCACCCAATGGCGTGTCGGCGGCCCCAACATGCTGGACGGGCTCGATCTGGAGCCAGGCGAGACACTTCACAGCTTCGCGCAGGACCAGGGCGAGAAGGGGCATACGGTGGTCTATCTTGTCAGGGATAAGGCCGTCGTCGCCGCTTTCGCCATGGCTGATCGCCCCCGCGAAGACAGCCGTGAAGCCGTGAAGCAGTTGCGCGAGGAAGGCATCAGCGTCGTGATGATGACCGGCGACAGCGAGGATGTGGCCCGTGCGGTCGCGGAGGATCTGGGCATCGAGGAATGGTTTGCCGGCGTGCTGCCCGAAAACAAGGATGACCGGATTCGCGAGCTTCAGGACCGGGGCCGCAAGGTTGCGATGGTCGGGGACGGCATCAACGATGCCCCTGCCCTCAGCCGTGCCGATGTCGGCATCGCAATCGGCAGCGGAACGGATGTCGCGGTTCAGTCAGCCGGGATCATCCTCGTCAGGAGCCGGCCCTTCGATGTCGTGCGGATCCTGCGCCTGAGCCGGCTCAACCGCCGCAAGATGGTACAGAACCTGTGGCTGGCGGCCGGGTACAATATTCTTGCCCTCCCCGCCGCTGCCGGTGTCCTGGCGCCCTGGGGTATCGTCCTGTCACCGGCCGTCGGGGCCTTGTTCATGAGTGCCAGCACGGTCGTCGTCGCCATCAACGCCCAGCTCATGCGCCGCACGAAGATCTGAGCGTATGGGGGCAAGAACGCGGCACAGTTGTGAAGACCCTGCAACATCATGGCCTTCACCTTTCGATCACAACAGCTTTGCGCCGAAATTGCGGGCCGGGTCGAGCTCCATCGGCAGGTTCCCCGTCGGTGCGGCGGCAGGGCCGGCCTGGCGGGCGAGGAAGCGGCCGGAGCCGGGCGCGGTTTGCAGTTTGCCGTCCTCGATGAGCGGCTTGCCACGCAGGAAGACGCGCTCGGGCCAGCCCGTGACCTCCATCCCCGCATAGGGGGTATAACCCGTGCGGTCGAGCACCAGATCGTCTGATAGCGTGACGCGCTTCTGCGGATCCCAGATCACCAGATCGGCATCCATGCCCACCATGAGATCCCCCTTGTCGGGCAGGTTGTAATGCGCCGCCGGCTGGGTCGCGGTCAGTGCGACGAAGCGCGACAGGCCGAGCCTCCCCTTCGAGACCATCGCATCGAACAGAAGCGGCATGCGCAATTGCAGGCCCGGCACGCCATTGGCGATCTGCTTGAAGTTGACGTCCCTGCCCGCCAGGAACTTGCCGGTCTCGTCCGGAGCATAGGGCGCGTGATCGGATGAGATGGTCAGGAGATCGCCCAGTTCGAGCGCCCGCCACAAGGCGTCCTGATCCTCGACCTCGCGCGGCGGCGGCGAGAACATCCATTTGGCGCCCTCAAGCCCCGGCTTGTCGAGCGCTTCCTTCGTGAAGAAGAGATATTGCGGGCAGGTCTCGGCGAAGACCTTGATCCCCTCCCCGCGCGCCCGGCGGATCACGGCGGCGCCCTCGCGGGTGGAGACGTGGAAGATCATCACCGGCTGGTCGAGCAGTGCCGACATCGCGATCAGCCGCTCGAACGCCTCCGGCTCGCTGGCGCGGGGGTGGCTGATCGCGTGGTATTTCGGCGCGGTATAGCCGCGATCGACGAGGCGCTTGGCCATCCAGGCGATCATGCCGTGATTCTCGGCATGGACGCAGACCATCGCGCCGTTCTCGCGCGCCACCGCCATCAGATCGAGCATCTGCTCGTCATGCAGGCGGATGGCGTCGTAGGTCATGAAGGCCTTGATCGAGGCATGCCCCTCGGCGATCAGCGCCGGCAGATCCTGCTTCAGGGTCTTTTCGGTCGGATCCGAGACGATCAGGTGGTAGTTGTAGTCGATCACTGCGCCCTTGCGCGCCAGGGCGGCGTAGTCATCGACCACTTGGCGCATGTCCTTGCCGACATGCTGGGCGGCGAAGGCGATCACGCTGGTGGTGCCGCCATGCGCGGCGGAGGTGGTGGCGCTCTCCCAGGTATCGGCATTCATCACACCGCCGCCGGAGAGCTGCTCGATATGGGCGTGGCTGTCGACACCGCCCGGCGTGACGATGCGCCCGATTGCATCGATCTCGCGCTTGCCCGCGCCGAGACCATGGCCGATCGCGGCGATTCGCTCGCCCGAGACGGCGAGATCGGCCTCGACGCAGCCGGTCGAGCCGGCGAGAAGCGCGTTGCGGATGACGAGATCGTAGGCGGTATCCGGCATGGTGCATAAATCCCTTGTGCTTTTGTCCGACTGGACAATTTTCGCCCGCAGGTTTCAACTCCCGACAAGAGGAAAAGCAGATGAGCCGCCGCGCACGCATTCTGGTCATCAACCCGAATTCCAACGAGGCCGTCACCGACGGGCTCGCCGACGCGCTCGAACCGCTGGCCTTCACTGATGGCCCGGAAATCGTCTGCCGCACCCTGCGCGAGGGACCTTTCGGCATCGAGAGCCAGAAGGATGCCGAGAGCGTGACGCTGCCGCTGGCCCGCCTCGTCGCGGAGGATCCCGCAGATGCCTTCATCATCGCCTGCTATTCTGATCCCGGCCTGCATGTCTGCCGCGAGGCGACCCCGCGCCCGGTCTTCGGCATCGCCGAATGCGGCGTGCTCACCGCCCTGTCGCGCGCCGATCGCTTCGGCGTGATCGCCATCAAGGCCGGCTCGATCCGCCGGCATCTGCGCTATCTGCGCCAGATGGGGCTGATGGAGCGGCTCGCGGGCGAGCGCCCGCTGGAAATGTCCGTGGCCGAAACCGCCTCCGGCGAGGGTACGCTCGTGCGGATGATCGCTGTGGGCCGCGAATTGCGCGATCTCGACGGCGCCGAGGCGCTGGTCATGGGCTGCGCCGGCATGGCACGCCACCGCAAGGCGCTGGAAGACGAACTTGGCATCCCCGTGATCGATCCCACGCAAGCGTCGGTCGCCATGGCGATCGGCGCGGTGCAGGTCGCGCGGATGGGTTGAAACACGGCTTGTCGCGGATCGGACCAGGCAAGCCAGGAGTCGGGGCGCGGCGTCTCCCGCATGGCTTCCCTCCAGGCCGCGTGGTCGAGACGACCGCGCCCCGCACCACAGAGAAAGATCGATCAGGGCTGACCATCGCGCTTGGTTCCGGCCCCATCCTTGCTCTCGACCTCTGATTGAGGCTCAGCCTCATTTTCGACCCGTTCCGCCTCCGCCTGCTCTGCCTCGGCCTGGTCCGCCTGGGCCTGGTCCGCCTGGGCCTGCGCCTGTTCGGCTTCCGCCTCAGCCTGCTCGACGGCCCAGGCACCCGCTGCTTCGACCGCCACGGGTGATGTGGTGGGCAGCACGGAGAGGTAGCTCTGGGTCTCGTCCGTCGGGGTGACGGCGCGCTGTGTCATGCGGTAGAGCGCATAGAGCGCAATGGACGCGAAAGTCCCGCCAAGCACCAGCCAGAAGGCGAACGGGCCGAGTCCCTCCATCGCCCAGCCAGTCACCAGCGGGCCGCTGATCGCACCCAGCCCGAAGGTGAAGACGAGGCCTCCGGAGGCCGCCGGCATGTCGTCGGCATCCAGGTAATCATTGGTATGGGCCAGAAGCAGCGCATAGAGCGGCGTCGTCACCCCGCCTGCGAAGAAGGCAGCCGCCATCAGCGGCCACAAGCCGCCCCCGGTGAACCAGCCGATCACGCAGGAAACCATACCCAGGGCAGCCGCTCCGAAGATCAGCCTGCGGCGGTCCATCTGATCGGAGAGCCAGCCGATCGGATATTGCAGGAGCAAGGCGCCGGCAAACAGCATCGCCACGAACAGCGCGATCTGCGAGGCCGTCATCCCGATCTGGGTGCCGAACACGGCGCCCATGCCCGATTGCGTCGCATAGATGCTGCCGAGCAGGAATATCCCCACAGTGCCGAGCGGCGAGCCTGCGAACAACTCGCGCAGGGACATCGGTCGCGCCACCTCGACGACCGGGGCCGGGGTCACGGAAAGCAGGATCGGCGCAAAGGAAATCGAGACGAGAATGGAGGCCCCGATGAAGAGCACGGAAGTCCCGGCATCTCCCAGCGTCAAGAGCCCCTGCGCGCCGATGATACCGAGCGTCTGCGCGATCATGTAGGCCGAGAGCACCGATCCGCGGGTTTCGTTGGTGGAGGCGTTGTTGAGCCAGCTTTCGGCGGCAACGTAGATTCCCGACATGCAGAAACCGATCAGCACACGAAGCAGCGTCCAGGAAATCGGATCGGTCAGCAGCGGAAAGGAGATCAGCCCCGCAGACATGAAGCTTCCCAGAGCCGCGAAGACCCGGACATGCCCGACGCGCCGGATCAGGATCGGGGTGAAGCGTGCGCCGGAGAGAAAGCCGACAAAGTAACCCGACGTCACGATGGCGAGTTCGGCAGATGAAAAGTCCTCGATCCCGCCGCGCAGGCCGATCAGGGTGAAATGCATGCCGTTGCCCAGCATGATGAGCACGATGCCCAGAAGAAGCGCCCAGACGCCTGCAAACACCTTGAACATGCACCGCCCTCTCATGTCCGGGCATGAGCGCCCGACCCGGATCATGCACTCCCTATGATGCGCCGCTGGCCCGGGAGCGCCGTTTGCCTGTCGATCACCGAAGCCGCGTCAATAAAGCGGCAGAACCGAAATCCTGCTCAAACCTCGGATCCTGGATTGATCTGGCGCGTCCACGCCAAAATCAAGGATACTTCAGAGACAAAATCACACCGTCGGACTCACTCACTCTTTTGGAGCGTAGCAGATCGAAGTGGTCGAACGAAACATATGCATCGCCACCGCGTTGATCGGAAGCGCAACCGGGATTTCTTCGCGGTATCGCGCTTTCTGTATCACGGCTGCGGCCAGCCGCGCGCTGGGTGCCTGAATGACCGGAAGGGAAAGGATGCCATGACTGAGCGTTTGATGATTCCGCATGAATGTCGCGTCGTCGTCGGGGACGGACGCAAGGTGCTGGTCCTGTGCAATCACGGCTCGCCGCTTGCGCCGGATCTGCGGGTCGAGGATGTCTTCAAGGCGCCCGCTAATCCCGCGACCCGCGATCAGGGAACCGACAAGCCCGGACGCGCCATGGGAGTCGACGGCAGACGTTCGGGCGTGGGACAACCCGACTGGCATGAGATGGCAGAGCAACGCTTTGCCAAGGAGATAGCCGAGACGCTGGAACGCATACGCCGCGAGCGCGAAATCAAGGCCTTCATTCTGGTCGCTCCGCCGAAGATTCTCGCCGAGCTACGCCAGGACATCAGCCACCAGGTCCGCGACATTGTCGTCGCCGAGGTGGCCAAGGATCTTACCGGCCACCCCGTTCCTGATATCCAGCAAAACCTTGCCGAATGATCTGCCTCAGGCCTCCGCAGGCTTGTCCTGCGGCGGGACAGCGTATTGCGTGTTGTCGACGGGTTCGAGCCATTCCACATGGACGCCATCGATGTGCTCGTGAATGGCAATATGCGTCATGGCGTGGTCGGGTGCGGCGCCATGCCAGTGTTTTTCGCCCGGCGGAATCCAGACGGTGTCGCCCGGCCGGATGATCCGCACCGGCCCGCCCCAGACCTGGATGCGCCCGATTCCCGAGACGACGTGCAGCGATTGTCCCAGCGGATGCGTATGCCAGTGCGTGCGTGCTCCCGGCGAGAAGATCACCCGCACCGCCTTGGCGCGGGCGGGCTCCGGTGTATCGACGATCGGGTCCTGCCAGACTTCGCCGGTGAAGTATTCGACCGCGACACGACGTGAAGGTCGGGATTCGGCTCGGAAAATGTCCATGAAAACGATCTCTCCCCTGTTGGTGCCCTGATTGGGCAGCAATCCTGACGCTCGGTCAAGCCGGGCGTCGCCCCGATCTGGTCAAGGCGTCGCCTGGCGATGCAGCATCTTCGTTGCGCAGCGCAGCAAAAAACAGCGCGCTGCGCGCAGTTGACGACTCGACGCCCGCGCGCGCGCATGCTACGGGCCCTCGTCAACTCCCGGCGCGCATTCGCGGCTTCCCCCGAATCACACGAGCCCGCCGGATCCGTTTCGAAAAAGGAGTTGGCGATGGCGCGGATTGTCGAAGATCGATTCAGCGATGGGTTCACGTTTGATGACGTGCTCCTGCGTCCGGGCCCCTCGGAAGTGATGCCCGCCGATGTCGATGTGCGCTCGCGGCTGACACAGCAACTCTCCCTCAACATGCCCATCGCGGCCTCAGCCATGGATACGGTGACAGAAGCGCGCATGGCCATCGCCATGGCGCAGATGGGCGGGATTGGCGTGATCCACCGCAACCTGGACGCGCCGGAACAGGCCCAGCAGGTCAGGCTCGTCAAGAAATACGAGAGCGGCATGGTGATGGACCCGATCACCATCTATCCCGACGAGACGCTGGCAGACGCCCTCGACCTGATGAAGCGTAACGGCATTTCCGGCATTCCCGTAGTCGAGCGCGGCGCTGCCGGCCAGAAAGGCAAGCTCGTCGGCATTCTCACCAACCGCGATGTGCGCTTCGCCGACAATCCGGCCCAGCCCGTGTCGGAGCTGATGACCAAGGACCGCCTCATCACCGTGCGCGAGGGCGTGGGCCAGGACGAGGCGCGCCGGCTGCTGCATCAGTGGCGTATCGAGAAGCTGCTCGTTGTCGATGATCATTTCCGCTGCATCGGCTTGATCACCGTCAAGGATATGGAAAAGCAGGTCGCCCACCCGCTCGCCGCCAAGGATGCGCAGGGCCGGCTGATCGTCGCAGCCGCCACCACCACCGGGGAAGGTGGCTATGAGCGCTCACAAATGCTCATCGATGCCGGTTGCGACGTCATCGTGATCGATACCGCGCATGGCCATTCCGCAAAGGTACTCGAAGCCGTGACCCGGGTGAAGAAACTCTCCAACGCCGTGCAGATCATCGCCGGCAATGTCGCCACCCGTGACGGCGCGAAAGCGCTGATCGATGCCGGTGCGGATGCGGTCAAGGTCGGGATCGGCCCGGGCTCGATCTGCACCACGCGGGTCGTTGCCGGTGTCGGCGTGCCCCAGCTCACTGCGATCATGGATGCGGCTGAAGCGGCGCAATCGACGAACACGCCGGTCATCGCCGATGGGGGCATCAAGTTTTCCGGTGATCTGGCCAAGGCGCTCGCTGCCGGCGCCTCGAGCGCCATGGTCGGCTCGCTGCTCGCGGGCACCGAGGAGGCGCCCGGCGAGGTGTTTCTCTATCAGGGCCGCTCCTACAAGAGCTATCGCGGCATGGGCTCGGTCAGCGCCATGGCACGCGGCTCCGCCGATCGCTACTTCCAGCAGGACATCAAGGACCAGATGAAGCTCGTGCCGGAGGGCATTGAGGGTCAGGTACCCTATAAAGGCCCGGTGGGCGCGGTCCTGCACCAGCTCACCGGCGGCCTGCGCGCGGCGATGGGCTATGTCGGCGCGGCCAATTTGCGCGAATTCCGCGACAAGGCGGAATTCGTGCGCATCACCAATGCGGGCCTGCGCGAGAGCCATGTCCACGACGTCACCATCACCCGCGAGAGCCCGAATTATCCCTTGCGCGGGTGAGGTCTGATCGCACAGAGGGTGCGCTCAGAGCCGCGATGATGCGCTCTCGTCCGGCTCCGCCTGTGCGACCGGCGGCGTCTCGGCGAGCAGGTCGGCGGGGCTCACGCCGAGCACGGCGCTGAGGCGCTCCAGCAGGTTGATCGAGGGATTGCGCAAGCCGCGTTCGATTCCCGAGACATAGGTCCGGTCAATACCCGCCTCGTTCGCCAGCGCCTCCTGCGAAAGACGCAGGCGCTTGCGGACGAGCCGAACGTTACGACCGAGAATCTGGCGAAGTTTGCTCATGCCCATGCAAGCGCCAGCTTGCGGCTTAAACGTCTACGGATTCAACGTCACATTTCAGTTGCCTTCGCAATCTGTAGATTATATTCTACAAAAATGATCGATTTTTGCGCGCTCTCCCCATGGTTAGTCTTGATATTCGGGCTGTTTTGCGTGTTCGCCCCAATTCTCATCGCCAGCGCGGCCTTCGTCCGCAGGTTGTGTGCGCCATCACCCTCGCGCATCGCGGCGATCGCCTCGCGCTATCGTACGCGCTACGGCAGTTCTGCAGCATCCATGGCGCGCGAGCACCTGCGCGGCGCGCGCATCTGTGACGACCCCGTACAGATCGCATGCCTGCGCCATGTGGTGCGCGCGCTCGACGAGAGGTGTTGACGCCTCAGCGCCCGAATACGGCATCGACCGCGCCGGCAGCCGCAGCAATGACCTCATCAGCTTCCCCCTTGCTCAGACAGAGCGGAGGCGCGAAGCCGAGGATATCGCCTTGCGGCATGGCGCGGGCGATCACGCCGCGCTCGAGCATGGCTGCAGCGAGTTGCATGCCAATCTTGCGCGCGGGATCGAAAAAGATGCGGTCGTCGCGATCCGCGACGAATTCCACGGCGGCAAGCATGCCGTCACCGCGCACCTCGCCGACATGGCGGTGATTGGCGAGCGCATCGCGCAGGCCGGCATTGAGATAGGCGCCGACCTTGCCGGCATTCTCCACGAGGCCGAGCTCGTCGATCAGCTCCAGATTGGCAACGCCGGCCGCCGCACACAGCGGATGCGCCGAATAGGTCCAGCCATGGCCGATCGGCCCCATCATGTCCGAACCCTTGACGAGGCCTTCCCAGACCTTGTCGCCGACGATCACGCCGGAGAGCGGCGCATAGGCCGAGGTGAGGCCCTTGGCGATGGTGATCAGGTCAGGCTTCATGCCGTAATGGTCGGAGCCGAACATGGTGCCCATGCGCCCGAAGCCCGTCACCACCTCATCGGCGATCAGCAGGATGTCGTATTTTTCGAGCACGGCCTGGATCGCGGCCCAATAGCCCTTCGGCGGGGGCACGATGCCTCCGGTCCCGAGCAGCGGCTCGCCGATGAAGGCGGCGATGGTCTCCGGCCCTTCCGCCTCGATCAGGTCTTCGAGTTCCTGCGCACAGAAGCGGGTGAAGGCCTCCTCGTCCATGGAGCGATCCGGGCGGCGGTAGAAATACGGAGCATGCGTGTGCAGGATCGGCGTGCGCGGCAAGTCGAAGGCGTTGTGGAACAGTTCCAGCCCGGTGAGACTGCCCGTCATCACACCGGAGCCGTGATAGCCGCGCCAGCGCGAGATGATCTTCTTCTTCTCCGGGCGCCCGAGGATGTTGTTGTAATACCAGACCAGCTTGATGTTGGTCTCGTTGGCATCCGAGCCGGAGAGCCCATAATAGACTCGGCTCATGCCGCTCGGCGCACGGTCGATGATCATCCGCGAAAGGGTGATCGCCGCCTCGCTGCCATGGCCGGCATAGGCATGGTAATAGGCGAGTTGCGAGGCCTGCTGCGCGATCGCATCCGCGATCTTGGCCCGCCCATAGCCAACATTGACGCAATACAGACCCGCAAAGGCGTCGAGGCTTTCGCGCCCGCTCCGGTCGATGATGCGGCATCCCTCCCCGCCGGCGATGATCCGCGTCGGCGCCTCGCCACGTGCATGGGCGCCCATATGGGTCGAGGGGTGGAAGAAATGGTCGCGATCCCAGGCGTTCAGGCTGTTATCGTCGCCGTAGGCATCTTCGCGCAGCATGGTACTCTCCTCAAAGCAGTCGTATTTCGGCGCGAGCATAACGGCATTGGTGAAGAAAGTCTGACCATTTCCTGCGCTTGCACGGTCGGGATGGTCTGACATATACGGGGTGGATGTGCATTTTGGTCTGTCGTATCAACGACTTGTTCACGCGAAAACAGAATGCTGCCGCAGGAATATGCGCTCCCTTGCATGCGCGTCGGCGGGTGCCGACATTACGGGGGTAGAAACCCCGGTCGTGATTGGCTATGGCGAGGGGGCTAAGTGACGGACCAGCGCGTGAAGCTCGTGCGTTCGGGGGGGGCGTTCCAGGGTCGGGAATAAGGGAACGGCGCGTCGTATCACGCGCTGACGAAGTGGTGTTTGGCCACAAAGCCATGGTGAAAGACTAGGCGAGCATGCTGTTTGGACGGCGCAACAAGCCGGATTGGCGCGAGAAAGTAAAGGCGGCCCTGTGGCCGAAGCGCGGGATCACGCGCCCTTTCGTCTATCTCGCCAAGCGTCTGCCACGCCTCTCGGCCACGCCCCATGCGATCGCTGCCGGCTTCGCTGCCGGGGCGGCCTGTTCTTTCACACCGCTGCTGGGCTTCCACTTCGTACTGAGCTTCTTTATCGCCTTCATCGCGCGCGGCAACATGCTTGCAGCCGCCCTCGGTACAGCTGTGGGCAATCCCCTCACCTTTCCCCTCATCTTCGCCGCGACCTACGAAACGGGCCGCTGGATCTATTCTTTCCTTGATGACGAGAAAATGCCCGATTCCGGGGCGATCGAGACACAGAGCGAGGAACTGATCGAGCGCGGTCTGTTCTCTGTCGATCTGGACCAGCTCTGGCCTGTGCTGACCACGATGTTTGTGGGCGCGATTCCCCTCGGCCTGATCACCTTCGCCGTCGCCTACGTCGTCGTGCGCAGCTTCGTGGTAAGCATGCATCGCGCGCGGGCCCGGCGACGCGCCCGTCGCGATCCGGTCGAAAACGGCACAACACTCCCACCGCCGGCTGATGGGTGAAGACCAGCCTGAGCGTGTTCTGCAGAGGCTCACGATCATGTGAGCGCCATAGGTGGGCGCAGAGCCGTTCTGCCTCGAAGTGATATGGACTTGCGGCATGCATGTGCCGGCTCTGGTGGTCTGTGCCGCGAGTGAATTCACTTGCGCGTAGAGATGTATGCGCCCAGTCTCGCCGCAGTATTGCTCACGACGCCAACAAGCGGAACAGTCGCCAGGTTCGACCGGCTCGTGTGACTGACCCGTGGCGGACCAGGACGGCTGAAGCGGCGAGTTCGGTGCCGGTCGTCCACAGATGGAGGCAAGCGATGTCGCTCAACGACAAGCAGGAGGCGCTTTGTGCGGCCAATGGCACCGACTTCTCGGAACTTTCCGCCGTCATTCTCAACTGCACCCTGAAGCGCCCTGAGGAAGAAAGCCATACCGACCTGCTCCTGTCGGTACCGGCGGAGATCATGCGGCGTGCCGGCGTTTCGGTCGAGGTGATCCGGCCGGCCGGGATGCCGATCGCGTTCGGCGTGCAGCCCGACATGACCGAGCATGGCTGGCCCGAAGACGCCTGGCCCTCGCTCTGGGAGAAGATCGCCGCAGCCGAGATCCTGATCATCGGTACGCCAATCTGGCTTGGCGAGGAGAGCTCCGTCTGCCGGCTGATGATCGAGCGGCTCTACGCGATGTCCGCCATCCTGAACGAGCGCGGTCAGAGCAGTTTCTACGGCAAGGTCGGCGGCGCGGTGATCACCGGCAACGAAGACGGCATCAAGCATTGCGCCATGTCGATCCTCTACGCGCTCGGCCATCTCGGCTATACGATCCCCCCGCAGGCCGATTACGGCTGGATCGGCGAGGCGGGGCCGGGGCCGTCCTACGGCGATGACGGGGCCGGTATTGACAACGATTTCACCCAGCGCAACACCACGATCATGACCTGGAACCTGCTGCACATGGCGCGCATGCTCAAACAGGCGGGCGGGCTGCCCAACCACGGCAATGACCGGAAAGCCTGGAAGGCCGGCTGCCGTTTCGGCTACGAGAACCCCGAACACAGGGCATAGCGAAGCAACCATGGCCGGAACCGGGCCAGATACCTCTGTCGAGGAAGACCAGCGCGACGCAGCGGCGCGCCGTGCGAAGGGTGAGTTCGTGCGCAGCGTCAGCGGCTTCCGGCATGCAATCGGTGACGCTGAATTTCCGCCGGCGCCCGGGCGCTACCACCTGCACGTCGCACTCAACTGCCCCTGGTGCCACCGTGCCGTTCTGGCCCGCAACATGCTTGGCCTCGCCGCCAGCATCACGATGGACGTGGTCTATCCCAATCGCACTGGCGAGGATGATCCGGAAGGGCCGAACCTGTGGGCGTTCGATCCGGAACGGATCTCGAGCCTGACCGGCACGCCGCTCCCCGAATGCACGCGCGAGACCGCAACCGGGCGCGGGGTGCGGCTGGCGAAGGAGATCTACCGGGCGGAAGGGTCGCAAGAACAATCGCTCCCGATCCTCTACGACAAACAGGCCGGGCGCATCGTCAACAACGAGAGCGCGGAAATCATCCGCATGCTCGGCCACGCTGCCGCGGCGCTGGGCAGCACGGCTGAGGATGGCGAACAACCTGATCTCTATCCTGACGACATGGACCTGCGCAGCGAGATCGACACCTTGAACGCGCAGATCTACACGACCATCAACAACGGAGCCTACAAGGCGGGGTTTTCATCGGATCAAGCCGTCTATGCGCAGGCCTTCGAGGCCTATTTCGATACGCTCTCCCAGCTCGACGAGCGGCTGGACGATGGCCGCCCCTTCCTCACCGGTTCGCGCCTGACCGAGGCGGATCTACGCCTGTTCCCGACCCTCTACCGGCATGATCCGGTCTATTACCTGCGCATGAAGCTGAACGGCGCGCGCATCCTCGACTACCCGAATCTGTGGCGATGGCTCTGCCGCATGCACGCACTTCCCGGTGTAGCGGAAAGCGGATCGCTGACCCATTGCAGGCAGGGCTATTTCGGACGATCCTGGAACGGAGTGGTTCCCCTCGGGCCGCTCGCGCCGATGCCCTATCCACAGGCCTACGGGCACCCCGAACTCGCCGATACGCGCCCGTGGCGAGCTGGCCCGCGACGGCGTTCCCCGCCACCGGCGACAGATGGGTGAGTGACCAAAGGCCAGCGGCTGCGATCCTCACGCCGTCCCGCCCCGTCAGGCGGCATCGACGGCCTCGACCAGCATGGCCCTGACCTCGGTCGCAATCTTGTCGAGTGCGGCGTTCTCCACGGCCTGCATCGACTGGACGGGATCGACCGCGCTGATTTCGACGCCGCCTTCGACAGCACGCAGGATCACGTTGCACGGAAGCATCGCCCCGACCCGTGGCTCGATCTGGATGGCCTTGTAGGCCATGGAAGGATTGCAGGCTCCGAGGATGCGATAGTCATCGACATCGACATCGATCTTCGCCTTCAAGGTCGCCTTGACGTCGATTTCCGTGAGAACACCGAAGCCGCGCTCCGCCAATGCAGCCCGGACGCGCGCGTCCACGGTATCGATCGAAGCTGCTTCGATCATCCTGTCATGGGTGTAGCTCATAGCCGGTTCCTTTCGAGGGTCATCTGATCCGGTATTTCATCAAGGCCGTCCCTGCGTGATCAGGCGGACTGGCCGCCCTCCAACCCACAATACCCCTCACATGCGTTTCACGAGCCGCACCAGCACCAGCAGGATGACGGCGCCGAGGGTGGCGTGGATCAGGGCAGCGAGGAAGCCGCCGCCGACGGTGAAGCCGAGTTGCGGCAGGATCAGGCCGGCAGCGAAGGCGCCGAGAATGCCGAGCACCATGTTTCCGAGAATGCCGAAGCCGGAGCCGCGCACCAGCGCGCCGGCGATCCAGCCGGCGAGCGCGCCGATAATGAGGAAGATGACGAGGCTTTCGATTCCCATGACGGGGCTCCTTTTTTGTTACGATCCCAGCGATAACGCTGAGCTTGGGAATGCGTTGCAGGAAGTCACAAATACGGTGATGCCAGCCAGACCAGACGGTTGCGCACGCGTTGCCAGGCGGGGCGGGCGGCGAGGCTGTCCAGCGTCTCGGGCACCGCATCGCCGATCCGCGCATGCAACCGCGCCTCGATCCAGCCGGCAAGGGCGGGATCATGGACCTCGACATCAAGCTCGAAATTCAGCCGCAGGCTGCGCGGATCGATATTGGAGGAGCCGAGATAGCTCCAGACACCGTCTATCGTGAAGAGCTTGGAGTGATCGAAGGGCCCGCGCGCGCGCCAGACGCGGCAGCCATGGCGCAGGATCTGATCAAGCTGGGCCGTCATGGCGTAATCGACGAGCTTGAGATTGTTGGCCAGCGGAATCACGATATCGACCGACACACCGCGCCGTGCGGCGACGCCGAAAGCGGCGACGAGCTGCTGATCGGGCAGGAAATAGGGTGTGGCCAGCATCACCCGCTCGCGCGCTTCACCGAGCGCGCCGATCAGCATGGCATGGGTCGATTCGAGGGTTACGTCCGGGCCCGACGGTATGGCGCGCGCCGGCGCGGCATGGGCGACGCCGTCCCGACGAGGTGAGCGGTGATGCTCGGTGCGTTCATGCTCGGCGCGGTCATGCACGAACCAGTCATCGCCCTTGAGCGTCTCGCCGGTGGTGAATTCCCAATCCTCGGCGAAGATCGTCATCAATTCGCCGATCAGCGGCCCCGTGACCTCGAAATGCGTGTCATGCGCCACGTTGCCCCCGGCGGCCCCGGTGAGAAAATGGGCGCGGATGTTCATGCCGCCGGTAAAGCCCGTCTCGCCATCGACGATCATGATCTTGCGGTGGCTGCGCAGATTGGCATAGGCGAGCCGCAGACCCGACAGGCTGCTCATGAACAAGGCGGTATCGACCCCCTTCGATGCCAGGACACGGGTGACCGGCGGACGCGAATAGCGCGAGCCCACCCCGTCGATCAGCACCTTCACCTGCACGCCCCGCGCCCGCGCCTCGGCCAGCGCCTCGACAAAGGCGAGGCCGGCTGCGTCGTGGTCGAAGATGTAGCTTGCCAGCGCGATGGAGCGCCTTGCGCTGCGGATCGCCTCCAGCATGGCCGGATAGGCTTCATCGCCACCCGATAGCGGTGTGACGCGGTTACCCGGTTTCAGCCGGAAGGGCGAAACATTGTCACCGAGCCGCCCCAGTGCCGGAACCGTGATCGACCCGGACAGCGCCGCTTCTTCATGGGCGTCGCGCGGACGATTACGGCGCCGGCGTCGGCGTTGCACACTCTCGCGCCGCACCCGGTTGATTCCGGCCACGAGATAGAAGAAAGCACCAAGGAACGGCGAGAACAGCACCACCGCGACCCAGCCGAGGGCGGCGCGCACATCGTCCTTGGTCATGGCCGCATGCAAGGCCGCCGCGAGCCCGATGATCAGGCCTGCCGCGAAGGTCAGATGCGGCCAGTAGAGATCCAGAAGCCACTCCATGACGCGACTTTAAGCATGGTTGCGCCGGGTGGATACAGCTTCCGGGACAGGATGGTGTGCAAAACCGGCCCGCTCCGCCGCGAAGCCGGCGCTTGCGTAGCGCCGTGCCCCTGCCTTGACCACCTTTCAGGCGCAGTGCCCTGCACGCGCGTGAACCGAAAAGCTGACACCTGCATGAAACAGTCTTTGATTGTATTCACCCCGCGATAACGTGATTTCGGCAGGTTATTTCTTTCATGAATTGTTTGGATTCATCGAATACAACTTCTAATTAAATCAATTTAAAGATTTTTTTAACCATGTTTTACGCATTCTTGCAGCGATCCGGCTGCCCCCGCTGCCGCAGCCACTCCGTGACCGCTCGGGAAAGCCAACGCCATGCGCCATCATGATCTTGCAAGCACCGACCTTGCGCGCGCAGACCTTGCACGCACGGATGAAGAATTCGAGAACTGGCGGGCCGAGCCCTCGCGCTGGCTCTCAGAACGGTTGGGTTACGCCCCACAGCAAATGCCGGCCCCACGGATCGAATCGCAGCTCGACGGAGTCGCCGCCATCGCGACCCGTCTGCGCGCGAACGAAACGCGGCTGATGGCGACGGAAGAGGCCGTCACCCGGCAGGCGCAGCGCCTGCAGGATGCACTGGCTCGCGCAGCCGCCGCAGAAGAACGCCTGGCCGAGACCGAGGATCTGGTCCGTCAGGCGCATGACTATGCATCCGAGGCCGCGACACGTCTGGAACAGGCCGAACGGCGCATCGCGGAAGCCGAGAAGCGCGCGCGCGACGCGCAAAATCGGGCGCAGGCCGCAGACGAGCGCGCGCGAAAGGCGGAAGCAACGCGCGCCGATATCGAGGAGCGCGCCGCACGCGCCTTCGAAACCATGCAGGAACGCATCGCCGCAGCCGAGGAGGAGCGCGACGCGATCCGCGCGGAAGCCGAGGCGGCCCGGGCACGAGCCGCCGAGGAGGATGCGCAGCACACGGCCCGCCGGCGCGAGGATGAAGCGCGCCTGTCACGGCTGGAAAAGGATTACGAAGCCCGTCTGCGCGACGCCGAGCGCGAGGCCCAGGCCCGCCTCTTCTCCGTCCAGGCCCGCCTCGACATCGCCGAAATCCGCCTCGCCAAGGCCCGCGAGGCCCTCGAGCCAGAGGCCACGCCCCACCCCGACGCCCCGCCAGCCGCCGCTCTGCTCGCAGAACGTCAGCATTGAGGGGCGAAGGCTGTTTCGACGGCAAAGAATGGGAACGGGAGAGGAGACCGGCATCGGCGGAAGAGCCAGATGGCCGCTACGCGATCACCGGCGTTCCTTTGCGCTCGATCCTCAATCGCGCCAGATGCCAAGCTGCGCGTGAGGAGATTGACCAACCGGGTACGATCGCGATCAGCGAGAAGCGCATGTGCGCGCAGAAACCGCTTCAGCTGGACTTTTACCAGGTTTTATGAGCGTCCCGAGAGATAGGTGACAGTTTGTACCGGACACATGGGTAACACTTTTCGCCTTTGCGGGAGGTGTGGATGCCGTGGAGAGAGAGTTCGGTGA